>ENA-ORDA01000957-ORDA01000957.1-marine-metagenome-genome-assembly--contig:-NODE-957-length-26309-cov-6.593245_pt1 | contig 26309 bp, 24 predicted proteins | sample MGYA00237778_ERZ508506 | MGnify/ENA primary metagenome ERZ508506 (study PRJEB26177, sample SAMN06267891) | marine metagenome | isolation source: Monterey Bay, California, USA | place: Pacific... | reverse complement strand
AACCCGAGCACTTTTTCGCCGACCAAGAGTAAAGGGAACGTCTCAGAGTTAGAAAAAGACTAGAAATGTGCTCGGGTTTCTAAGAGTGGGCCAAACCCTTTGAAGAATTTCTAAACCTGGCACGTTCCCTTTACTCTTGGAACGCAGAAAAGTGCTCGGGTTGTCATGTCAAACTTGCACGTGCAAGTTTGACACGATAACCCGAGCACTTTTTCGCCGACCAAGAGTAAAGGGAACGTCTCAGAGTTAGAAAAAGACTAGAAATGTGCTCGGGTATTGCGTCGAGCGAATGACACAGTTTGCTTGCTACACGGCTTCCTGCGCGGGGAGCGGCGCAGCGTTCACGGCGCCGTGCACGTTCTCGCCCGACGCAAAACCCGAGCACATTTTTGTCACTAGCCGGTGCTGGTGGTGGTGGTGGTGGCGGTGGCGGTGGGGCCCTTGCGGCATGTTTGGCGTGTTCAAGAACATGCACGCAAAGAGCCTGGGTCCCGCACGCACGCACGCACCCACATGAGTGACAGCATTTGCCAAAACGGCGATGACACGTGGCCGCTGCTCAAGGACCTGACCGAAACTCGGGAAGCCGACATCCTCCACCGCGTGGGCACAAAGGTGGCCAAGGAGCTCTGGGATCTGCACTCCGTGGCGCGCTGGAATGGCAAGGGCGTTCCTCCAACACTCAAATGCGAGGATGTGGAGGCCAAGGAAACCAGGGAAAGTGTGCTAAAGGCGCTCGACGAAGATGAGCTCTTGCACGTGCGCGAGCTCGGTTACGACGGCGACGTCGCAAAGTACGAAGCGGTCGCCATTGGTCGCATGAACTGCTTCTTCAAGGCGCTGCTGCGCATCGGCTACGCTGCCGCGCAGCTGTACACTTTGTGGCCGTCCAAGCGCGATACGCTCCCCAGCGTCCAGTGCGACCTGAGTCCCGACGCGCCACCCTTTGACTTTCCTGACGTGCTTGAGCCGACGCTCGAGTTGCACGTGAAGGGCGTCGTCTCGCGCGCTGTTCAGAAGGCGCTCAAGAACAAGAATGAGCCGTTGCGCAACATTCTGGAGGTGCCGTCTCTCGAGGAAGACGATGGGGAAGAGGAGAGTGTCGACGAAGGCTCGAGCATCGGAGATGGGTCGGATGAGGACTCGGACGATGACAACAACGACGAAGATGGCGGCGATAGCACCGATGCCTCTGAGGAGGAAGACGAGGAGCCAGAGGAGTTGCCAATGAAGAAGAAGGCCAAAGTCTGAGCGCTAAAAGGGGCCGACTGTGCGGAGTTAAGAACTGTGTGTCTGTGCGTCTGTGCGTCTGTGCGTCTGTGCGTCTGTGCGTGTGTGCACGCGTAAAGTCTATAGAAGCGCATGGCCACTGCCCCTCCCGAATGGAACCCTCGTGATAATGAAGATGGCGACTTGGAAGAGGACGAAGACGGAGATCCAGAGGTGGAAGAAGTCATTGAAGATGAGGACGAGGAAGAGGAACCAGCGCCTTCCGAAACGGACCGTTTGTGCACTTACATGTCCGATGCTCTTTTTCGGCGATTTGACACTCACATTGAAGATCTGGTGAGCGCGCGAAAGCGCCGTCAAGAGGCCCTGGCGTTTCGTTCGGCCGTGGAGGAGGGTGGTGCCGCAATGGAAGACGAGGTTGGGTCGTCGGGAAATCAAACACAGGACGACCTCGATGGCTTAGGAATACAGCTTCCGACGGACGTTTGGCAAGGCGACACCAACATGCGCACACTTGACAAGCTCTTGGCAAGAGTCGATGCGCGAGGGTTTGAAAGGTGTGCTTTTAGATCAATCCGTTTGCGACCGAAACAGACGTACATGATTTGCAACACCACAGGTCGGCACAACAACTCGAATTCCACCAAGCGTTCAAAAAGGCGGCCGCCAGAGTGATCTACCGTGGCTCGTGGGAGACGGACCGGCCCATGATCATGGAAAAATACGGCTGGGAGCGCTGCAATTCCGAAGTCTTGATCAGGTGAGTAGAAGCCCCTTCCTACACACCCACACACACGCACACAAACGCGTACCGACGAAAGTCCTTTGGTCCGTGCGCAGTACGCCTCGTCGTTTTGGAAAGACGTTTTCGTACACAGCCGGCTCTTGAACCAACTCCACACCTCGTTGACTCACCACGCATTTTCCATGGCAGCATTGCCATCTTTTGCGCCTGCCTCGCGCTCGCGCTGGGTCTCGAGATTGTCGTCTTTAGTGAGCAATGCATCTTGAACACTCGTGACAAACGATGCCATTTGCAACCCACAATGTATGGCTCCATGCAGGTCCGGCCCGCCGAGCGTCTCGTAAACTTTTGGAGCGCATCGTGGAGTGACCACTGCCGTTTAACCCCCCAAAGTCCCATCGGGTTCCAAACTTCACGACCCATTGTCGCAGGTTTATTCGATTGGCCGGAGGCGAATCCAAGATTTGCGAGTACAACCAGGAGGCGTGCCGTCTCAACGCGTACGATGGAAAAAAGAGTTTGATTCGATCGTTTCCGTGCGCGCACGCATACCCCATTGAACGCGTTTGCGTGCCCCGGCTCGTGCCATTTCTCGCGCTCACTGTGGAATTTGCGCGTGCAGGTCCAAAGTGGGGGTATTTGCCTTTGCCCTCGAACCATTGCCCATTTTTAGAGAGAGAGACGCACACACGCACATACTCTAGTGGTCTAGGGTTGGGGTTTAGGGCGCCCGCTGAGGAGGAGGAGGCGGAGGAGTCCCCGAGACGGGCAGCATCGACGGGTCCACAACTGGAGTGGCGCGAACGGTGTACCTGCTTCCTCGGAGACCGGCCAAGATACCGGCGCCATGCAGTGTCGTTGCCCCCGTGGGCGACAATGCTGCAATCGAAGCGTCTATGCGCGCCACAGCTCCAATCGCCTTGTCGACAGTATTCGTGCCGGTTGAGATACCAGACGCTCCAATTGGTTGCGAAGGCATCGGCGGCAGGTCGTTGGTGCCACCAGCGTGATGGGACTGTGACGGAGCTTCCTCGACGCGGTAGCGACGCAACAAGTCGAACACGCGCGCTCGGTTTGCATCGCGATCAATAGCATCCCTTGCCGACGCCTGGCGCATCAGGTGCAACTCGAGAAGAAGTCGATCCTCGCGCTCACGGGCGGCCTTTACAAATTGCGTAAATGCCACGTTCATGTCCAATGCGGCCTTCTTTACCGCCTTCAGATCATCCATGTCAATGGTGGTGTCATTCTCGCGGATGCGTTTCTTCGTTTGTCCAAAAATGTACGAGGACGCACGCAGGCCAGTTTCCACCAAGTCGGTAATTGGCGCCATCCGCGGTTTGCGGATGGGTTCGCGCTAACCACTCGCGACCATACTAGCGAATACTCGGCAACCAATCTATATGCGTACTGCGCAGTCCGCCATGGGACAGTTTGCATCCAAGGTTGTCTTTGGGGGCGAGGAGGGCGAGGAACTGCAGTCTTCCAACCCACTGGAAGACTTGGTCATCGACGCCGAACTCTCCAAGGATGCCACGCTTCCGGACTATGCGACCACCGGGGCTCCATCGATGTCGCTCTACCCTAAGCAGACGGTTCAGCTCGACCCAGGAGTGCCGACACTCATCGAAACGGGCGTGAAGCTCGAACTTCCGTACATGCTTGCTGCTCAAGTGACCGGACCGCGTGAGCTCGCCGAGCGACGAATCTTGATTCACACCGAGTTTCTGGGCTGCGACTCGCGCGAGACCATCCAAGTCCTCGCGACGATGACCGCGGGCGGAGAAGCAATCCACCTGCTTCCCACAGATGTCGTGGGCCACCTCACAATCCTGCCCGTGGCTCGCCCAGAGCTCCGCCAAAGTGGCGGAGCGCTTTGAACAGTTGGAAAAAAAACCGCGTTGGGCGTGTTGGGCGTGTTGAGCATGCGTGGGCGTGTTGAGCATGTTGAGCATGCGTGTAGCGCGAGTCTTGCGCGTTTCACAACTACTGTTTACACAACTTGCGGCATGTGGAAGCACAGGCGTGCGTTTTTTGCACACTCACACGCAGTTGCACACCCCATGCCGAATGCCTTCGCCTTCGCCGCCCCCGCCAACGGCACCGCCGCTCCGGTCTCGTCCCTCTCCGACTTGACGCTCCTCAAGAACTCGATGATGTCCATCAAAAGTGGGTATCAAGAAATGGTGCAGGCGAGCGAGCGCATCGAGAAGAAGCTGCTCGCCGACACCGAGGCGCTCGAGGCGTCCAAGGCCAAGTTTGCAGAGACCAATGTTGCGATCGAGGGGGCCCTCGAAAAATTCAAAGGGCGTGTCAAACTCAACGTTGGAGGCGTCAGGTACGAGACGACGCTCACGACGCTGACGGCGGACGGCGACGAGTCGATGCTCGGGTCCATGTTCAGTGGCCGACACGAACTGCAGACCAACGACGAGGGTGATGTTTTTATCGATCGCGACGGAACACACTTTGGGCACATCCTCAACCTGCTGCGCGAGTCCAGCGTGGCGGTGCACTTCAAAGATCGCGCGGCGTTGCAGTCCGAGATTCAGTACCACGGCATCTCCGACGTGCGCTGCAAGCGTCTCCTCAAGGTTGTCGACGACAACGGAAACGCGGTTTGTCGCAGCGCGCAAATCGGTGGGCGTCTGTGATTGTGGATCCGTGCGCGTGTTTGTGCGTGTGTGTGCGTGTTTGTGCGTGTTTGTGCGTGTTTGTGCGAGTCTTGTGCGAGTCTTGTGCGAGTCTTGTGCGCTTGTGATAAGGAATTTCATCGCCGGTCACAAACAGGAACACGGTGGAATCGTGCACGCATAGACTTTGCTCATGGGTGCCGGCCGCGACAATGTCTCTCCGCAAGAATTGCTCGAAGAAGCCGAGATGGCCGCGCTCTTGTACGAGGGCGCCCTCGTCGAGCGCGCACAAGTGATTTCAAACGCGTTTGTGACGTTGCCGCCGTTGCGAGACTTTGGCGATGCAGCGCTCCTTGGAAGGGCCTTTCCGCCTCCTTCGGAAACGCTCTGGGTCGGCCAGTTGGCAGACACCGTCGTGGTAAACGGCGTTATTGATCTCGGCGAAGCCAGGTTGTCTGCTGTGCAAGATTTGGTCGGGCGGGCGCTCGGGCGGCGACTTGGACAGGTGCATCGCTTCTGCAACCGCCTGCGCAAGCACGTTGAGGAATGTCGCGTCACCATGCAGCGACTGCAAACGGTCAGGGATCGCTGGATTGCGTCGCAAGACGAGCGGTCAGAACTCCTTGCTGAAATCGAATCCCGCTTTGGACCGGCCTCGGAGTCACTTCCGCGCATGGAGTTTCGTCTTCCAGAGTTTGAGGCCAAGACGGCTGCGTTTGCCGAGGAGTGGCGGAGCCGCCACGCGCGTTTGCTCAACGAGCTTCACCGCGGGTATCTGGATTCGCAGTGGTCCGTCATGCGCGGCGCTCCGTATGGCAGTTTACCGAATCCCTGGTCCTGGACGACGGCACAGCTTAGAGCCATGCACGGGCACTATGGAGACTCGGTCGACAACACTCGCTACGCACTCGAGGCCTGCGTTCGCGGGCTACATCGCGCGCACTTGTCGCACACGCAGGCGCGACTGTGTGGGTTGATGGCTGCCGCCGCACACGAACAGCAACGCCTCGATGCGCTGGCCGAGGAAGACGATGATTGGGACGCTGCGGCTCGACACGAAGTGGACGTGCTCAATCCCATCCAGGCGCAGTACGAATACGCACTCGCTCAAATGGTTGCACAGGGTCGTGTATGGCAATCGAACTGGCACTCGAGGACGTATTCGCACTTGCTGTCGGCCGACGATGCCGCGTTTCAAGTCCTCGAGGAGCGACACGCGCCGCTCACCGAGGAGGAGGTAGCCGAGGCCGCTGCGGAAGCACAGGGGTCCGCCGACGAGCGCGAGCAAATGACAATCCGTCTTGATGCCATGATTACGGAGGACGGGGCCGCTTTGGCGCTGGCAGACGGGTTGGCGAATCGGTGCACCGAGGCATTGCTCGTACGCACGGCGTGGGAGCGCGACACAAACTGGCCCGAATCGAAGCTCGTGCTTGACACGGCCATAGACGAGATGTTGGCAACCGACAACTGGAGGGATCGCAACCACCGCGGAGTCGTCGGTGCTGATGAAGCGGCGCAGCGCATCTACAGCTGGGTTGCGCCTACACGAGGCAACCGCCGTGCCTTGGGCACACCCAAGCCTCGACGCGTCAAGTGTGACAACCCCAACCTAGACGACTGGAATCGACCACTGCTACCTTGCCCCACGACCACGACGGACTCCAGCCTGTCCTCGCAACGGCCACTGCCGCCGATTTCGCAGGCGGCGGCCGTTGCCTTTGGGAGGCGCTTGTTTGCTCGCTAACAGACGGGTGCGCGTGCACGTGTGTTGCCATTCTTGGTATTTTAAAAATACAGCCAGTCGAGTGCCATGCCGTACCGCCGACGGAGTTCTGAACTGATGGCCATCGTGCCAGCGGCCGCGGGGAATTGCGTCCCGCATCGTAGAAGTGCATCATCGATATCATCACACAACACAAACACATCACACACAACACACGCAACACACGCAACACACGCAACACACGCAACGATCACATCCCCCATACAACCATCCAACACACAAGAAGCGACCATGCTCATGATTGACAAAAAAGACGACGACGACGACGACGACGACGAAGACGCTCCGCCCCCACCACCCCCACCCTCTCCCGACCGCAACGTGCTTGAGCATCCGCCGGTGTTTGAGGAACTAGGCAACGTCTCCGACCAAACAAGCATCGACCCGAGTAGCAGCCACAGTGACAGCAGCGGAGACGAGGGCGTCTATACTGCACTGTCGTCCAACTCCTCGAATCGGTCGCACGCGTCGTCTGTGAGCGTTCGTCCAGTGTCGCCCTTTGCGTCGCTGAACAAGAAACTGGAACAGATTGCCGTGCGCAACGTGGCGCTACTCAAACGCGCAACCGAAGTCCATAAACGACTCATGAGCGAAACGCCCACGGTGTTCAAACTCCCATTAGCAGAAATTGCGGCAGCTCAAAGTCTGGATGAAGGACCCGTTGCGCATCCGACCTACCCCGTTCAGGCAGCTTGGCCGACGACTCCATGCCCTCGAGACATTTGGAAATCTTCACATACGAGTCCATCTTCTCCTGCGTCAGCGGCGGAACCAGGCTGGCCGTTGGTCGAGGAGGAGGAGCCGACAACGCCACCTTTTCGTGCGACACCGGATGCCGAAGAAGACGCTCGATGCGACGCCAGTCCGGGCTCTGTGTCAGAGTGGGTGCGGGAGCTGGTGTCGCAGTCGATTCGACGTGCGGTTGCGGAGACGGCGTGAGTCGCTTGGCGCCAGTGACGTCCTTGCGCGCGAGCTCGGCGAGTCGCTGAGCTAGACGAGACTGCCCGAACTTGTAGCGAGCGCCCAAGTTGCTTGGTTGAAAGGTGTACTGCATGGCCAGCGGCGTGCCCACGACGGATTTGTAAGATGCGCGAGAGACGTGGGGCACCGTCTGAAACGTGACACTTCCGCGGTTTTCATCCTTCGTGTCAATATCGGACAGGGTCTCGTCGGTGCAGTAAAGGTCGTTGTTAGAAGACGCATCCGAGACGTCGTCCAAGAGTGTGTCAATCATGTCAAACTCGTCCGGAATGTCAGCGAGGTAGTCAAAATTGTCGAGGTCAAACTCTGTGAGATTAGCCAGGTCGGTCACGGGTATCTCGTGGTCATTCTCGGTCGCCTCTTCGGTGAACATGTCCTCCAGTCCGACGACTCCGGACTTGGGACCGAGTCTCCGTCGCTTGCCGTCGAGCAAAATCTTTGCCTTTTGTTTGAGATACCTCGCCTTTGACTGCTCTCGCTGCCGGTCATAGACCGCTTTGTTGCTCGGGTCAATTGCCAGCCACCTGCGGTAACAGCGACGCGCGGCGAGGTTGGGATTTTCAAATCCCATGTCTCTTGCAACCTTGGTCCAATTTGGACGACCGCGGCCGCACATGGCGCCTCCATGGGTGTACTTGCCGGCCACGCCCTCGGCAAACTGCTGTTTCACGGCATTTCGAAGGGCCTCGTCGCTTTCGTCGGTCCAGTGCGTGCCCGTGCCACCCTTTGACAAGTTGGTACGAGGCGGCGGCGTCGACTTTGGCGACGGCGGCGGCGTCGACCTTGGCGTCGACTTTGGCGACGGCGGCGGCGTCGACTTTGGCGACGGCGGTGGCGTCGACTTTGGCGACGGCGGCGCCGACTCGGACGGTTCGGACGGCTCGGACACGTAGGTCGCGGGCTTGCGGCTGCCGTTTGCGCGAGTCGTCATGGTGCGAGCCTCTGTCGCAGGCGCCTCCTCGGACGATGACGCCGTCTCGTTGTCGTCCAGCACGCAGGACCGCCGCTTGCGAGGACCTCGCTTGACGGCCGGCGCATTGGGCAGCGGATGCCGCTTTCGATACTCGAGGTAGCCCGCCACAACCGAAGCTGCCTCCTCCTTGGTCGAATAATTGCCTAGGTACAGATGTCGGGTGCCTTCCCGGAATCGGGCATCAAACACGGTCCCTTTGCGCCGATCGCGACGAACGTGCACGCCCCAATAGCCCGAAGTATTGCGCTTGTTGACAATCGGGGCGGCGCGTTCCACGTTGATCCGTTCCTCGAGTTGCTTCTTGTGCAAAAGTCGTCGCATCACCAATGGGTCGTCGGCGTGCAGCTCGAGACGATGGGCGTAGAAGCCGGCGGCGACTCGGGCCGCCTTGTCAAGCGTCACAAAGCTGCCCAAACTCAGCATCTGATCGCCGCTTCTGACACGCACCTGGTACGGCCGCTTTGCGTGCTCATTTCGCAACGTGACGCCATAGAACCCAGTGCGGTTCTTTGCAGTTGGGATCGGTTCGGCCTCCGGAAACGACAAGGCCGTTTCCGGCTCCTCGTCAGAGTCGTCGTCGTCGTCGTCGTCGTCGTCGTCGTCGTCTGACCGCGTCTTTTTCACGGCGCATAGAGCCATCAACGACATTTTACTGTTGGACGCGTGCCTTGGGCGCGCAATTCTAGTCGTCAAATCAAATCCCGTCTCATACAGCTTGTTGGGCGTTCGTTTGCGCCTGGTCTCAATCTTGGAGTTTTGACGTGTGGGAATCGAGCGTCCCATTAAAAGCTCGACGTTTGTGTGCCACGGTGCCCGATTGGCGGTGTGTGTAGGTTAGCGCGTGTGCGCACTGTGGCAAGACACACGGAATGATTTGCTCACAAGCGCTCCTGCAAGCCGCAAGAGTCTTTGTCTCGTGAAAAAAATCTACTCAAAAGACGACACTCGTGGACCAACACAAACAGACAATACAGACTTGAGGACCGGTGGTGGTTCGGTCTGTCGGTTCCACGTCATGTCCCGCTTGAAGGCGTGAAACTGCTTGTAAACGTAAAACCGAATGTAGGTTGCCGTGTAGTCGATGCGCCCGTCTTCGAGACGCACGGGCTCGATCAGATTGTCTCCGACGCAGACGACGCCAAAGGCACATCCCATTGGCGGGTTGAAGGTGGCCACTTTACCAGCACACTTTTCAATCAGGGTTGGCTTGACGCCAACGTCGGCAAGGCGCTGCAGCCAGGTGGCTGCATCACAGTTGTCGGGAAGCACCTCCTTGGTCAGATGCGCACGAAGCGCCACCAAGTGGAACTGCGTGGCGTGGACCTTCAGCGCCGGGTCCTTGTCGCCAGTGTAAATCAACGTGTAACGATCGCAAAGCGCCAGGCCGAGGTTGAGCAGCCACGCGACGTGCGAGTGACCACCGTGGAGCCAAAGGACACAGGGGTGGGACGCGTGGGTCGATGCGTAAGAGGGAAGCTCGTTGCCAGCGTCGTCCAAAACGGTCGGCAGCGGCGCCTTGATCGAGCGTAGAAACGTGTACAAGATCTGAGCCGTCTCGACGATCATCTTGACCACGTGTGTGTCACAGTGCATCGATGCCGCGATGACCGCGTGTCTTTGAAGTCCAAAGATGTTCATCTTTTGGACAAGATTGGTGCGTCTTGTGTGTGTGTGTGTATATGTGTATGTGTGTGCTCGCGTGCTCAGAAAGAGCAAGTACACGCCGCAAGGTGGAGTTTGTGGAGTATACACGATCATCGATTTCAAAACTGCCGCATCCAGAGCCACCAAACACACCGCTTGTGGCGACAGCGCACACACACACAAACACACACGCTGCCGTTGCATCGCGTTTTACGAGTTTGGACCAAACCAATCAGTGTCCTCACTTTCCTCGCCCTCGTCTACGACCACTGGTGTCCGTTTTGGTCGAGAAGGGATGGCCGGTGAGGTTAATCGCTTGTCAAACAGTGTCAATTGTTCGGTCGGTCGTTGGTCTCCGGGCCATTTTTCACCGGCCGCGTGGTTGGGTGCGACATAGTCACCATTGGATGGCTTTGTTGTGTCCAGGACATGGGTTTGGATCATGCTTCGTCGCGCTCGTCTTGGGGTCGGCACGGTGAGAAGCCACAAGGATTAGCGCACGGATTCTAGGCAGCGAGTCGCTCCCAGCACTCGCCGGCAAACGAAGCATGCAAAAGTTGCACGCAGTAGGCGTCCCCGCCCGTGAATTCTCGTATGTGCATCGCTTTTCCGAGCCCGTCGAAGTATTCCACATTCACGGTCTGGTTGAACAAAAAGGTTCTCGTGCCCATTAGGCCATCGCCGTCCGGCGGCGAGGCACGCACGTGCTGCAACGCCGAGCTTCGGCCATCCTCGAGCGGCAGAAACTGTGGCGCTAGCACCATTACCATAAGTCCCGACGCGTGATCGTTAATAAATGCCGAAGGTACCCCAAGACCCACCTCGGGCGAGAGCACGCACTCGGTCGACCCAGCGGCGGCGCATCGCTGGGCTCGCGCGAGAGCTTTGATGGGTGTGCTCGAGAGCCTTCCAATTGTAAAATGGGAACACAGCCCCGGGTCGTAGGTTTCATTCATGTGCCACCACTCACACTCAGGCGTCGCGTCGTGATCGGCATTCAACTCCTCCGAAGGCCAGAACGAGATCAGCGAGGAGTCTTCGTTTACCAACACCACGGGCAGGTTTGAAAGCTGCTCTTGCGGCGTCTGGAGCAGGTAGCTTCCACCCCCCAGGAGTGCCACCATCCCAGAGAGCGAGGTTCCTCCCATTCGCGGCATCCTTGCCTTGTCTAGCAGGAGAGAAAGAGTCACACACACACACACGCGCGCGCTTCCTCTCAAACACACCACTCCTATTAAAACCTAGACCCCTCCTTAGCGGCAGTCTCGTTCACTGTACTCACAAGCGTCGCCTCATTGCTCATGACCAGCTTGGCCCCAAACACCATTGCCTGTGCATTTAGAACCTTGAAAAATGACCCTTCTGGTCCAGAATTTAGCGTGTCCAGTAGCCATTCCCCTTCTCCCAAGATGGTCACGTCAAAGAAGTGGGCGCCCTTGTTTGTAACCTTTACGCTCTGCTCATCCACACCTAGTGCCAAGCTCAGTGCCACGTTTAGTTGTAAGGGCGTCATGGCGCCGTGTTCGTCCCACAGGCCCACGTGAACCGGCGGCGCCGCTGTACCAAGCTTGTTTTGCTGTATTCTCATGTGCTTTGCATACTCTCTGCGTCGTTGCAGCGCTGTAGCCGCCCCGCCGCCGAGATCCAAGTTTACATAGGTAAGCTCCATCGAGACGCAGGCCAAGAATGCCAAGCACCCGAGCACCGCGATGCACGCCAAAGAGCACGTGCATGATCCACGGCGGGTGGGCAGGGCAGGCGGCGGCGGCAACGGCACCTCGAGTGGCGCTCGCGAGTGCAAATGCGGTGCGTGTCCGTACTCGGCTCTGTTAGGGTGCGGGTGCGGGTGTGCCACTACCGACTCCAGATGCACTCGATCGTCGTAAATGTACTGCTGGGCATGGTGCGAATTGCTGGCGATGCGTTGGCGCGGCGCGGCGCCACACTCGAGCGCGGCGGCAACCTCGACTGCGTCCTGGTGCGCGTGCGGGTGCGGCGGGTGCGGCGGGTGCGGCGGGTGCGGCGGCGGAGGGGCCTCGGCGTCGTGGTGCTGTCTCTCGTCTCGCCTCTGCACGTCGCTGAGCACAAACGAGATTCTTTCTCTTGGGTGTTGTTGCGTGGAAGACGGCACTGTTCTCGTGGGCCTTGCTTTTTTGTTGGCGGCTGCTCCTATTTATGCGTGCACCAATGTGCCTTTTAACTAGCGAACCCCCCATTGCCCTGCGTCGAGGGAGTACACTTGCGGCAGGTGGGCACACGTCCTACACCAACCACGTGCCACCACACGCCGACACACAGACACAGACACGGTTGCATGATCTGCGAGAGCACCGACGAGGAGGACAATTGGGACTTTGCCGTTGCCACCACGGACCCCGGAGGCCCGTCCGCGGGTCCCAGCAGCAGCAGCAGCCCTCGCGATCGTCCGTTTCCGACGCCCGCGTGGGCCACGGTCGCCGTCGGCGGCAAGCGCAAGCGCCAGTGCGAGTGGACCAACTCCGACGGCACCGCCTGCGGTGCCTGCGTCGGCGACACCAAGCAAAAGATGGAAGCTCACTGGCGGACGCACACGGGGGAAAAGCCCCACACCTGCGGCCATTGTGACAAGGCGTTTGCAAACTCGGGCGATCGCGACAAGCACGAGCGGACGCACACGGGCGAAAAGCCATTCAAGTGCAGCCACGAGGGATGCGACAAGGCGTTTGCGACATCGGGCACTCGCGACAGGCACGAGCGGACGCACACGGGCGAAAAGCCATTCAAGTGCAGCCACGAGGGATGTGACAAGGCGTTTGTGACATCGGGCAATCGCGACAGCCACGAGCGAACGCATACGGGCGAAAGGCCCTACGCGTGCAGCCACGAGGGATGCCACAAGGCGTTTACGAGATCGGGCACTCGCGACGCGCACGAACGGACCCACCGGGGCGAAAAGTCCCACCCGTGCAAGGGCGGCAAGGCCGGCGTGTGCGCCAACAATTACAATGGCATGCCCAAGTATGATGGCCGCTGCGTGCAGTGCTTCATCGACGCGTTTCCCAATGACGTTCGCGCCGTCCACGCCAAGACGCACCTGCACGCCAAGGAGCAGGCCGTGCGCCTCTTTCTGGAGCAGGCCTTTCCCGAGTACCGCTGGGTCTTTGACCGCTCGCACGCCGTGGGCGTGCTCCAGCGGCCCGACGCCAAAGTCTCCCTTTGCAAGACGCGGGTGCTCATCGTCGAGGTGGACGAGCACTCGCACAACACGTACGACTGCGCCAAGGAGCGCGAACGCGAGGCCATCCTGGCCAAGCACGCACCCAAGGACGCCGTGATCCACCTGATCCGGTTCAACCCCGACGCGTACGACGACCCCGTCACGGGCGTGCGCGTGCCGTCGTGCTTTCGGTACTCCAAGGCGCTGGGGCTGACGACGGTGGACCCAAAGCGCCAGGCCGACTGGGACGCCCGCCTGGCCAGGCTGCGCGACGTCATCTGCGAGATTGCGGCGAACAAGCACGAGGCCATCGCGGTGCCCGCGTGCCTGCGGGCGGACGACCGGTATGGGCACGTGGTGCCGATTGAGCTGTTTTACGACAATGTGCGCGAAAAGTGGCCGGACGGCAACAAGCAGCGGCTCGCAGCACTCAAGCGCAACGCCAAGGTGCGCAAGCTGCTGCTGGCGGCGCCGTCGGAGGACAATGAGGACAGCGAGGACGAGGACGAGGAAGAAAACGATGCGCTGGACTTGGACGCGGCGTGTGTGCCGTGCGACGAGTAGGGACTTGTCTTTGCGGGTGGGGGGTAACCCCCCAGCGTGTGTGTATGTGATTGTTTGGGTTTTTTTATTACACGGACGATAACAATACGGATTCCACCGCGGCTGCCACGACTGCCGTTTTCTGCAAGAGCCAGATCATCGGGTCCGCGTCGCGACGCACTGCCCTGTCTCCGTATTGGGGTGCTGTGCGTCCCAACGCCAGCGCTCGAATCGATTGCGCAGCCGGCTGGGGCGCCAGGCCCTCGGCGAATGTGAAGAGCAGCTCAAACTCCAATGCGGCGCGTTCCATGGCCGCCCGCGTCTCGGCGTCTGGCTGGAGCGCGGGGTTTGTCGCGTATTCGAGCATCCTCGGCACGAGAGCCGACACGAGAGAGCAGACTGGGTCCAGTCGCTCCTTGTGCTGCGGGTCGTCGGCCAATGCCCTCGCAACCGCCGCAAGCCGCGCGACGAGGCCCGCCCCCATGGCCTCCGCCGGCAGCCTCACCAGCTGATCGGCGATGCGTAGCAAGTCGTCATCGGCCGGGTCCTCTGCGTCGGCCAAGCTGGCCAGGCACTGAGCAACGCGCTTGGGGCAGCGTCTGCCGATATCGCCAACGTAGTCCCATTCTGTCTGTTCCACACGTCCGTGCGGCCACCGAACCTCCGGGCCCAAGCTGGTCTTGTAGGTGACGTGTTCCTCGTCATGGCGCCGTCCGAGCTCGTCGATTGTCATCTCACGTAAGTTCACGTTTACAGTGACCATTCCGGGCGAGGGTGCCGAGTCGATGACACGGCCGAGACACACGGCTCGGCACAATCGCTGACGCTGTTCCTGGCCGAATCCGACACGCAACAGCGAATGCTTTCGGTGTCCCGCGAATCCAAGCTTGGGTTCACGTGGCTGCTCTGGTACAAAGTCCATGTCCAAGTGTTGAGAACTGAATGGCGCCCAACGATACCCTGGCTTGTCGCCTCCGCCCCAAACAAGTCCAAGATAGACCCAATCGCCCACCAGCGGGCGGGCGCTGTAAATGTTTCGGAGTTGTGTAGGGCCCTGCACCGCTTCCAATATCGCCGTTGTGGTGCTGGTGTTGCGCACGCCCATGTCTTGCAGAATTGGATCCATCTCAGACTCGGTCGAGAGCAGAATCCCGTCCACTCTCCACGCGTCTTCGTCTTCCAATTGCGTCGCAAGCTCGGCATTCACCGCTTCAATGCCTGCAACCGCGTCGAGTTTTTCGTCTGGCATCGACGCGCTGAGCGGATCACGCACGTTGGCTCGCACGAATACCGGCATTCCCACAACGCCCAAGGCTTCGGCATCGCGCGTCACTCGCGTGTACGGAATTTGCGCATTCGTCTTCTTGTTTGAGGCGCTGGTTGTTGGGATGGGGGTTGGCATGCCAGACGGCAGCGAGGGATCCGTCGGCGGGGCCAATCGACGCGGATCCGCCGGGACGCCGAGCTCGGCATTGAGTCTTGGCAAGACTTGACGCTTGTAGGGGGCCGTTTCTGGCGATTCAAAAAGGCGCTTGGCCCGCGTAGAAATTTCCATGTCGAGTGTAGTACACACGCCCCGTTTCTATTAAACACTCACAGTTTACATAAATCGGTCCATGCTTAGGGTTAGCGCACGCGTTGGCGTACATCTTCTGCAGCGCTTCGCCACAAATCGGCACGACGTCGTCGCATCTGGTGTTCGTCCAGGTCGATTACGCCTAAAACTTCCGCCCCCCTTCGAGTCGGAAAGGCCGTCCAACCGTCAATCCCGTTTGCAGCGGCCCATTCCCAGCGTCGCTCCGAGAGAACACCAAAATGATTGGCATAATAGCACTCGCGGTCGTGTGTCCTCGCCGCTGGTGGATCCATTTGGCGAGGCAATGGGGAAAGCGTGGCGATTGTCGCCATTGCGTGTGGTGCGCGTTCCTCTCCACACTCCGCAAGAGTGGCAAACGGCGAGCACGCGGCACTACAAATGAAATGAACTCTTAAACACCCAACTGGCTAGCGGTACGCAAACAACTTATTGGCACACTCTACAAATCTGTGTCACCCGGCGCCTTCTATGATACTCGTTCCTTGTCCTAGTGCAAAACTGCCACGGCGCCGCATTTTTGCTCGATGCTCGGCGTCCTTGCGTCCTCGCCCGCCAGAAAAGGAGGACATCGAGCTTCCTCCCAAAGACGCATTGCTCGGCGTGGGCGATGCTCGATGGTGTCTTTGAGCTGTCTGTTCCTCGCTGGTCGAATGGCCACTCGACGACTCTGAGGCGGTGCAATCTGGTGTAGGCGACGAATCGTCGACATCGGCCGCTGCAGGTTGGTCCGTATTCGTTGAAGCCGAAGATGATCGTTTTGTGCCCGACTTGCGCAACGATTCAGTCTTCTTCTTTGGTGGTTCACAAACGAGTGGTAATAATGCCATGTGGCCCATGCTGACGCGATGAAACTCGATGCCGAGGAATCGCGTTTCCCCAAACTCGGTTTGGATTCGTTGCGCCCTGTGCGCGCCGCCTCTTAGCGGGGGCAAAGACACACACCCCGCAAGAGACAAGTGTCGGTGCGCACGCGATTTAGTTGGCTGTTATTTACACCCCCACTACCTCCTTACGCTTCCCGCCACTCTCGGTTCCCTAGTCTACCCTTTGGTCCCACGGGTTATCCAGCGCGCTATCGTACCAAGCGCAATAAGTATACACGCGAAAGTCGAGGTGACTCGATGCGCACCTCTGCATGTGGCAGCGTTTTTTATCAAAACCTCACGCTGCAATGGACTAGAAACCACGATGCCGCCGAGCGTGCCATTGCGCATCTAAAAACCTTTGGGGCCCCGGTCACGCTGCACGCGGCGCCCGGTCTCCCGGGACGCTGGAAGGTCATGCGCGAATTGATCTCCAGCGTCAACCCTGGATCGCTACTCGACGTGGGCGGGTTTGGTGAATACAAGAACACGGCGCGCACATCAAAATGCATCAACATCCACAAGCACCCAGGATGCGACGTCTACGCGCCAGGGACGCCGTTGCCCTACCGCAACGGGCGCTTTCACACGGTCCTACTCGAGACCGTCTTGCATCACGCCGCCGACCACGCGCTTCAGCTCCTCGGCGAGGCTACCCGCGTCGCTCGCAGAAACGTCATCGTGGCAGAGGACGTCCTCGATCGCCGCGCATCGCGTAGCGTTGTTGATTCTTACCGAGCGCACGATCCGTGGGCCATCTACCGGTCCACTGCCGAGTGGATTGAACTCGGACGACGCAGCGGACTGGCTCTGGGCCACATCGCTGTGCTCGATCGGGTTCCAATCCACGTGGCTCGAGAAGCCACGTTGGGGTGCGAACTCAACTACCCGCCGATGCAATACCTCGTGTTTTGCGTCGGCTTGTGTGATCCGATTCCTTAACCGGTTGTAAAAAACCACATTTACACACGTGCTCAACTAGGCACCGGACAGTCGCTCCAGGATTTTGTCTCCCCGCTTGGACCACCAATCGGGAAGCGCGTGGACCTCTGAGGCCGCGGGCGTGACGTATAAGAGGAGACCGGAAACGCGCGTGATGCCCTTTTGCGCGAGCGCTCGCATCGTGGAGGCTTCGCGCACAAACAGCGCGCGAGTCGCGGAAAGCTGTGCCAGGTGACGATGCAATGCACAGTCGTGCGCCTTGGTCACCGGGGCCTTCATCTTCAGACTGCTTCCCAAACGAGCGGATTCGACAGGGGCCGATCGGTTGCCTCGGTATCCCGTCTTGAGCTCGACCAGCACCAATTCCTCGGCACACTCCCTGTTGGTGCACACAATGTCCACGGCCGTCGCCAGTCTTTGGCGTTCGTCCAAGACCACTCGTTGAGCCTCGATGGGTTGCAGCTGATGGTAGGCCAGTGCATCAAAGGTGTGACTTGTGAGCTGCAGCTTGCGGGCGCCGCTGCGTGCGCGCTCGCTCGCCTTGGCCAGCTTGGACACCTGGGCGTCGACGGCAGCGCCCCGTCGGTAGCCATTGCCGCCCCACAATTTGCCGCCCGCGTAGCCCGAAGGCCCGTCGTCGGATTGCCGTGGTATGGTGCCCTCGGAAAAGACGCGGGCTTCGAGCAGGCGGGCGACTCCGCGCAGCTTGGGTCCTCGCGGCCGTCCGGTTTCGGTGGTTGCGCGGTACGCGGTGTACTTGCGGGCCTTGACGAGCTTGCCCGGGCTCGTCTTGGCGATGAGCGACTTGAGCCCGCGCACCATGGTGCGAGTGCTACGCTAGCAGCCACCAAGGCGCGCGTGCCGTGCTAGCGCGTGCCCTCTCGCTGCCATGAGTTGGGGAGGCTGCGCGCGCTGCGCCAACACGACGACGCCGCTGAGCCCCGAGTGCGCCGCGCCGCCCTTTCACGTACTCCGTGCGACGCTGGCGTGCCGCAGGGTCGTGTACACGGCGCTCATTGGCCCGTACGACCATTTCGAAGCGTTTGCCGATGCGCACGCGCCCCAGCGCGCACCGGGTGTGTGCTACGTTGCCGTCGTCGACGCGCTGCGCGAGCGCAACTACTCCTACTGGCGGCCCGCGGTCTTGCCAAGGCTCTTCCCGGGAGATGCGGCGCGATCGGCACACGTGCTCAAGAGCGTGCCGTTGCAGCTCTTTCCGCACGCCGACTGGGTGCTGTACATGGACGCGAAGACGACCCTCGCCATGCCGGCGCCGACCTTGGTCGGTCGCTGGCTGCGGTCCAATGGTCAAAAGGCGCTGCACGTGCTGCGCCACCCCCACGGGCTGGTGGGCACGGCACGCGACGGGCTCGTGCGCGAGTTTGCGGCCGAGCGCAGTTGGCTGCTCAAGCGACGACGCGGGAACTGGCAAACGGACGTCGGCGATCTCGACGCGCAACGCAGACGCTACTGTGATACCGCATCCCTGTGCCGCATCGGCGATGTCGTTGAGACCAGCCTGATGGTCTGGTCCACTGCCGCCGCCGGCAAGGCCGCCGCGTTGGACCTGCTCGCGTGCCACTGGTTTTACCAGATTTGCTTCGGCTCGCAGCGGGAACAGCTCTCGTTGCCGTATGTCGTGCACGCGCTGGACGCGTCGCGCCACGTGCGCTACGTGCCTCATGCGCACTACCGCCGGTACTGGGGCTGGCTCGATCACCGCTCCTGCAACGCCAAGGGGGTCTGCAAGTGAGTCGCATCTTCTACCCGGCCGACCACGGCTTGCGGTCCAACAACACGTGCGCATCGTGGGACTCGGTGGCGTTCAGCCGTCGGTTGGCGCTTTCGACCGTGATGCCCTTGCCCTAACCTGGCCAAGAGGCCTGGCGACGAAGTTCTTCAATGCCGCGATACACGCTTGGCACGCCAAACGTGCGCACATACCCCGTCAAGCAAATCGCAGTGGCCATTGACTGCGCTATCCGCCACGTTTCGCGTACATGTGCACGTGTACATGCGCGATAGCGCACCAAAAACGGTTTAATCCCCATGCAGCCCGGGATGCCCGAATTCGTCGTCCTTTCGCTCGCTCTCTCTGGTAATCCCAAGGCGCAAATGTGCACGATTGTAAACGTTCTTGGCCATACCGAGGCACCATCGGTTGTGCACCACAGTTTTACGACCGGTGCGCGCATCGCTACGGATGTGGCAAAGACGCTATTCGACTCGGGGCGTGGGCATCTAAATCCTCATCGGGTGCGCGTGGGACGATTAGCACCCGGTATTCTTCTCGCACACCTGTCCAATTTTGATTACGCTCTCAAGGTGATACCCACAAACTCCGAAACGCGATTCGTCTGGCTTTCGTCCAACACGGTCATCGTGCGCCCTGGCCTTGAGGCGTGGGTCCTTCGGCATCCGCTCTCGTTTTGTGTGCATAGCACGTGTTCCGATTGGACGTGCACCAATGAAGAGCTCTTGCGTGGGTCGTGTAAAAGTCGCATCGAGGAGCGTCTCGCGTGGCCCGCAGAGGAGACGCGCTCCACGCCGCTCTCAACTCACATCCGCACGCTTGCCGCGACGCAAGACGATGCACTCGTCCGTAACGATACGTGGCTCTCGCATTTTGTGAGGTACCTGAACACGCACGAGGACGGCTTTCTAAATGCCAGACCAGTAGGCCTCCTAACCCACGAGGGAAGCTGGTACCCGCGCCACCTTTTGCAAGAATTCCGTAGAGCCCTGGCCGGCACACCGTTTGAGCAAACGATGCTTCGTTACAACACGACCGGACCGCGTTGCCCGTGCTGCGACCTCTACGGCGTCGGCGGCAACAGCCTGTACTCGACCAAGGGCGCGTGCAGTTTTGAGGAGTTGCTTCTGCCAACCTACGTTTGGCAATACCACCGCGACTTGCTCGCGCACGCCGCTCCTGCGCTGGCAATGCGGATTTGGCAAAGACCCCAAACCTCGAGACTGCTCGTTCGCGCCATGGACGCCACGGCGAAAGCGCTCTTTTCGGGCAACGCGCTGCCTCACGTGTTTGCAGTCAAGATCCCGCACCGACATTCGCCGGACATTGTCGCCATGTTCAACGAGACGCTGACAACCTTTGCGCCGCACGACGAGTGTCTCCATTCCTATGCTGGAAGCACCACTTGGCCCGCGTGGCATTGAGGTGTGCTAATGCCGCTAGTCGATCCGCATGGATGAATGGACGCGTATATATAAATTTGCACTTGTGTGTGCGCGTGTGTGCGTGTGTGCGTGGTGGTACACGGCCATGCCCGCGTGGAATTCGTGCGCGTTTCAGTCCGTTGAGCGCCAAGACCAGTTGGTGTTTACGCTCTTGGGTGGCATCGTAGCAAATCTCGGGGCTCGATGTCGCGTCTGGGATAGTCCGCCAATAGGACGTTGCGCCTGCAATGCGCCATCGTCGCTTGTCGGACACAATCATACGATCGTCGAGATGGGTGCGAATGACGGGTTGCACATGAGCAATTCGTACTTTTTTTCAAAGACGCTCGGTTGGCGGGCGCTGTTGATTGAAGGCAACCCAGAAGTCTACAGACGCATCGCGACGCATCGACCCGATGCCGAACGCGTCAACGCCCTCGTTGGAAATCCAAAGCACTTTTCGAATGGCAAGGCACCCTTTTACTCATTCTACCGACCCGGCGATTCCGAAAAGTTCAACACGGCACTCGATTGGGAAACGGGACTAAGCGGAATCCCGTCGCCCAATTCGAGCACGATCGCGCTGCGCAGCTTGGTTCATGCCAAGCGGGCGGCTACGCGCTACGGCATCTCCTTTAGAGAATACCAACTCGACGTTGTGCGGTTCTCGTCGCTACTGAGCCAACAATCCATTGGTGCCATCGATGTGCTCTTCTTGGACGTCGAAGGATCCGAACTGAGCGTTTTACAGACGCTCAATTTTAAAACCCACCCAGTGCGCATCCTCGTGGTCGAGCGGCCTTCGCACGAAGTGTCCAAGCTCTTGGCGGCACGGGGATACCACGATCTCAGACTCACGTACGATTCGGGCGGGGATCGGGTGTTTGTTCAGCGCACCGTCTAGACGGGATAACCAATAAATCACTGCACAAGAGAGTAGCAGGTCGAGTCGGTTAAAAAAAATCAAATGGCAAGCGTCTTACCACCGGGTGCCAACCTAACCATTGTCTATAGCATGTTGAGTCGACGTCGATTGGACGAGACCACGGACGAGTCTGGATCGGTCGAGGTTGCGTCTCATTCGGGATTTGAAGAAATCTGGGCAACCATGTTCTTGGTGGTGCTTGGAGCGGTTCTCGTCTGTGGGTGTCTCTTGTGCTGCGGTGCCTTTGCACGCCTGGCCGGCTGCGGCAGTCTTTTTGGCGATTGCTTCGGGACCTGCCTGGGCAGCGTCACGCAGCTGTGCACCAGTTGTTGCGGCGGTGGCAAGGGCAACACGCAGCGCGTTTCCAAGACAGTGATTGCCTCTTCCGATCCTGTGCCCGACGCCAAGGTGATTGGCCCCGCGGTGGCGCCTGTCGTTGAAGAAATCGAGGAGGAGGAACGCGTTCCGTTGAAGCCGAGACGCGTGGTCACAACCACCACGACTACTACCACAAAGGAATACACCTGCTGCGGCATCCCCCTTCCGTGCCTGGCCTGGTTGGGCGCGTGTGGCTGCTCGTGGGTCGGCTGTGCGTGGGTGACCGCGTGCTGTTCTCGGCTGTGCGGCGGCGGCAACCAGTCCCGTCGACGCAAAGTCCCTGGCGGTGGGCTCTCGTTTGTCCAAAATCTGTTCACGTGCTGGAGGTGCTGTGGGATTTTCCCAACCTGTTGTCCAGGCGCCTACATGGATCGCAACCCGAACCAGGCCGCGGTAGTCGGTACGCCCATTCCAGCAACGGGGCGTGCGATGCCCGGATTGTACATTGTTTAAAACAGTTGTGTGTCTGTTTGTAATTTGGGTGGATTACAAGACACGCGAAAACTCCTCAACCACTAGAGTGCCGCAAAGAGTGGCGGTAGCTCGCCCCCCGCCCGTGCCTTGGTGTTTGTGGAAGCAGGCCCCGATCCACGGGCCACGCTGGCCGAGGGTGGTGGCACGGACGACGGTCTTCGGAGCATTGGCACAATACTCGGCCACAACAGGTAGATAAATGCTCCGAGAAGGAGAATGCCCCCCACCACTATGAGCACAATTCCAATCATCGTGCGTATAGACACGGAGTGTTGCTAGTTGGATTCTTGCTTGGGCAAATCTTCGCGTGCTCGAGTACACAAACACGTGCCCTCCGTGGTGGGAACGGGACCAACTCTCATTTGGTAGAAATGTGCTCGGGTTTCTAAGAGTGGGCCAAACCCTTTGAAGAATTTCTAAACCTGGGCCGTTCTCTTTACTCTTTGCCTGTGAAAAAGTGCTCGGGTTATCGTGTCAAACTTGCACGTGCAAGTTTGACACGATAACCCGAGCACTTTTCTGCGATTCAAGAGCAAAGAGAACGGCTCAGGGTTAGAAATTCTTCAAAGACTTTGGCCCACTCTTAGAAACCCGAGCACTATCAAGCACTGCGTGCACGCCCGTCAAGCCAGCGTGAACGCTGGCGTCCGACGCAATACGCGAGCACTTTTTGATCAGTACGCGTTGCGTGTGGCCATGTACTCTTGGTCGACCTTTTCAGTCGCGTCATAGTCTTCTTCGCTCAGGTTTCGAAACGTATAATAGAGACGATTGAAGCGCATTTTTGCGCGCGACTCGATGCGCCTACTCCATTGCTCGAGTGCCACGAGGTCCATGTCGATCACGTGCCACTTCATCCCATGGATGTGGGTCGTGTCTCCGCCTCCAGCAGTCGCACACCCTTTGACAGTGTGATCTAGTGTCTGCTCCCTCACAATCACGGGGTCGTAGTCCGTGCCCTTGGTGGGAAAGATGCTCGCAATGTGCTCTTCCCACTCGCTGAACTTGTCAAATCCCACTTCTGTTCCCGGCTCGGCGCTACTGTCTCCATATGGTCGCAGAGTGGCCTTCAGGGCGCTGTATGCGTCCGCCATGTGCATTTCCTGAACCTCTTCGTACTCGCCGCCGCCAAAGTCCCACTCGCAGTTGCCAGTGCCCCACTGCAACATCTCCGTCAAGAGCGCAAAGTGCATGCCAGAAAGCATTGTTTTGCGTGCCTGAACTTCGGGCAGTAGCGATCCGCAGCTAACCAGTACAAGGTCGTCGAGTTCTCCAATCAGCAACCGGCCATGGTTTGGTCCAGTCTTGGGAAGCGTTTCGGGAATTGGAATTGGATTGGTAATGACCTTCGGAAGCAGTCGCGCTTTTCGGATGCCTGCAAGCGCCGCGTCGTGAGGCCGTGGACCCGTGGGTTCCATGGGCGGAGGGATGCCCGTGCCTTGCAGGCGTGCCCGCTCCTTGGCACCCAGACTCAGCAAGTGCCTGAGGCGTGCTTTTGAGTCCATTGGTCCACTTGGACCGACAATGCCGCTGGTGGACGATCGTTCGCGTTCGGTGCTTGTATGGCGAAATACAGAGACGGACATGCCGTCTCCAAAAATCACCAACTGTAAGACTTACCCAATAGGTACAGGAATCGCGTTATTACACGTACGCGGCAAAGATCAGTTGGACTATTTGTGTGCTAACTTAGAGTATCCCACAGCGTGGGTTTTCCGTCTCCTAGGCCTCCGCGGGCTCGGCCGCCGGCGCAGCCGCCGGCGCAGCCGCCGGTGCTGGCAACGATGCCTTGTATTTTTCAAATGCCGTTACTCCCGCCGCGGAGGCACTCTTGCGCAGTCGGCCCGCAAGCGTCAAGTTGACCGCCGCCTTTGCGCTCTCGAGATTAAACGTGGTGATCTTGGTGTAGCGAAGAACATTCTTAGAGTTGCCAACCATCTGATTGATGAGGTGGTCCGTCATCATCTCAAGCGAATGCACCGCATCGGCAGAAATGGTCCTTCCATCGCCGTCCTCCTTCGGATTCTGCAGCGACTTGTGCTTTTTGGCAATGTGTGATCCAAACTTGACGTCGCCGGCCGACAGCTGTGACGGCTCCTTCTTCTTCTTTTGGTCGGCCTTGGATTTCTTCTCGCCATTGGCACCCTTCGGCGCCCGCTTCTCGCCCTTGCTCTTTTTGGCCATGGTTTAAAAACGCGCCGGTTGGTTGGTGTGCTGCCCTTGGGGCTTTGCTGATATGTATAATACTCACACGCACCCACACTCACCACCACGCAGTTAGCGAGACGAGTGCTGTTTTTTTGCTGTGGATTCAGAGTCGGAGTTTGCGGGGCGATTGTGAGGTGGCAGCGCTGCCACCACCACCACCGTTGCCCACGAGCGAGGCAAAGGTGAAGCTACCGCCGGTGTTTGCGCTCGCGCTTGGCGCATTGCCGGCAGGCAGGGAGAAGAGCATGTTTGCGAATTTAGTTCCAAAGGCTGCATGCGAGGCAGTTTCCGTGATTTCGAGATCCTCGGACCGAATCGGCAGCTGACCCTTTGTGAGGTGATCGTAAAACTCGCCTTCTCGCCTGGATTCCTCTGCGGTGTAAGGAATCGCTCCATCGACACGCGTGATCTGGTTGGAAAAGGGCCACCGGCTGTGGTGCCGCGCGCGCATTGAGCGCCCGCCAAAGACGGTGCAGCAGAGGCACGCAAAGATCAAGTACAGGCCCATGCCCGACCCGGCGGCGGCGGCCACCTCGACCTCGTATCCTGTAAACCCAAGTGACAATCGTGAGCATGTGTGTGTGTGTGTGTTGTGTGTGTGTGCACGACAAAGAGAAATGTGTGGGACTTGTGGTTTGAACTGTCAAACGCGCCGAAGACTGGCGGCGAGGGAGGAATCACCTGCGCAAACAATGACGCGCTTGTCAGCATTGGGGACTCGGTGCGGTGTTTGGGCGAGGTGTGGTGCGCACCCAATTGTCGGGCGGAGGCGGCGACGGCGCTGGAATAACCTCCAGCGACGCTCGGCAAATGTACGACCGATCGCGACACGGCGTCATGCCAAAGGGAACCAAGAGGTCGCGCATAGCGTTCTGCGTCGTCATTGTGAGACACGCTTGGAAGCCGCGCTCGGTTTCGGATAAAAATTGCATGCTGATTCGAATGAGCCGGTTGGGATGGATGGTGAACGTCTCGTTGTCGTCGGGTTGATCACGGCCGTCGAGGCCGCAGTCGATGATGTTGTACAAGGATTGCGACTGAGCAGGGGTGAGCGGATTGTCGATCACGCGATCGTAAAAGACCTGGTTCAGGTCAAAGTCGTTGCGCCAGTCGACGGGCACGGGTGCCGGCCAGGGAATGGTCTGTGGTATCTGGGTCTCGCCATACGCGCTCTCCTCTATGTACTCGTTGTCCTGGAGTCGTCGCTGTTGCAGTGTATCGAGTGGCTCGGACCGTGCCGCAAACTGCTCAGGGCTGTCGGGAACGATACTAATGTTCCAGAGCGACGTATTGGAGATGTTGAAGAGGTAAAATCCAAACATGGTCAGGTAGTCCTCGATGGCGCCACGGTCGTTGGCCGGCACGCTCCAGGTTTCCGTGTAGCTGCACACCTCGCCCACCTTTTGTGAGCCCGGAAGAATGGGCGGGTGGCTCGGTGGCGGAGGCGAGGGTGGCGGCGAGGGGGGCGGCGATGGGGGGCTGCAAACGACGTACTGGCTCTTGCAGAACTCGACTGCGTCCTTTATGCACCCGGTGTTGGCGTCACCCGGTCGGTAGCAGTCGTTGTCCTCATAGAGCTCGTGGCATCTATTGTAGATGTTATCCTCCGGCCCATTCCTGGTCGCTGAGGACGCGTGGCAAAGCTGCCAGCCATTCCACACGCTTAACAGGTCCCCGCACGTCACATTATCGGGATCGAGCGGCAGCGGGGGCCAGGAACCCCGGCCAGTCGTTCCCCCCATGCCGTTGTCGAGGCAAGGCGGAGGCGGCGGCGCAGGAGGTAACCCTAACCTTAACCCTGAGCCTGACCCCGGTCCTAACCCTGACCCCTAGCCGTGACCCCCCCCCCGCTAACCCCAACCCTAACCCTAACCCGTAACCCCTATCCCTAACCCTGGCCCTCAACCCTTAACCCTACCCCTCACCCTAACCCCAACCCTAACCCTAACCCTAACCCTAACCCTAACCAGGTCGTGCTGCTCGAACGCGCCGACCTGACTCAACCAGGCTCCAC
>ENA-ORDA01000948-ORDA01000948.1-marine-metagenome-genome-assembly--contig:-NODE-948-length-26639-cov-4.479105_pt1 | contig 26639 bp, 22 predicted proteins | sample MGYA00237778_ERZ508506 | MGnify/ENA primary metagenome ERZ508506 (study PRJEB26177, sample SAMN06267891) | marine metagenome | isolation source: Monterey Bay, California, USA | place: Pacific... | reverse complement strand
CAGACAGTGATTTAACTGTAGACGACTTAAAAGACATGATTCGTGATATCATCTCTCAAGAAATGGGAGAAGAAGGAGCGGAGATTGATTCTGAAGAAGGAGCAGAAGACATGATGGACGTAGGCGCCGAAGAACTTCCAATGGAAGACGAGGAGGAAATAGACATCAACGAACTTCTAGCAGAACTCTCAGAAGAATTAGATGAAGAAGTAGACGAAGAGGCTAATGACATGAACAAGCAAGGGAATCAAGATGACCTTGACGAGGAAGTGGAAGAAGAAGCTCACGAAGGTTCTTACAAGGAGTCTAATGAAGAATTGGAAGAAGCTCTTGCACAAGTGGAAGAGTTGAAAGCACAGCTTCAAGAGACTAACTTATTGAACGCTAAACTTCTTTATGTAAACAAAGTATTCAAGGGTAACAACTTGACTGAATCGCAGAAAGCAAATGTTATTGCTACATTTGACAAAGCTGAAACAGTAAAAGAAGTGAAACTTGTATTCGAAACGGTTGCAGAGAGTTTTACTACTAAAAAAGAGGTAGTAAAAGAAAGCAGAGGATTCGCTTCTGCGGCAGTAGGTAACGCACCATCTAAACCTGAAGTTATCACAGAGGTATCTTCTCAGGTAAGAAGAATGCAGCAACTTGCTGGTATTATCAAGTAACTTATTATTTAAGAAATAATGGAAATTAACAATTTATTGAATGAAGCATCACAAGGATATAAAGTGATGCAAGCTGATTCTGAGAAATTAGCTTCCAAGTGGACTGCTTCAGGTCTTTTAGAAGGTCTTGAAGCCCACGACAAGAACAACATGGCAATGATTCTAGAGAACCAAGCTAAGCAAATCGTTGCTGAAGCTAACACTACTGGAACAGGTGCATCTTTCTCTGCTGGTCAAGGTGAGCAGTGGGCAGGTGTTGCTTTACCGATGGTAAGAAAGGTATTTGCTCAGATCGCTGCTAAAGATTTCGTATCTGTTCAGCCTATGAACTTGCCTTCAGGTCTAGTATTCTATCTAGACTTCAAGTACGGTAACGACAGTGGTGTATTTACTGAAGGTGAAAACCTTTACGGTGATGTATCTACTGCTGGTGACAAAATGACTCTTGCTGACGGTGACGCAGAAGGTGGTTTGTACGGTGCAGGTAGATTCGGTTACTCTATCAACAACGTTGCAGCTAACATCGTTACTGCTATTGGAGTTGTAAGTCCAGCTACTGCTGCATCTGTAAACTTCAACGAAGCTTTCGATCACACTGCTAAAGAAGAAGCATTTGTTGCTATCGCAGATTTAGCTGAAGCAGATTTGACTGCTATCCGTTCTTTTGTACCAACTGTTAGTGGTGTAGATGCTGCAGGTTTACTTCCTGAATTCACAAGAGTTCAAGGTAACTCTATCGCTTTCATCGTAGATGCTGGTGTAGGTGCAACTGTTGATGCAGTAAACTACTCTAAGCAACCTGCTGATAACAGTAGAGGTGACTTCGAAGCAGATTCTTCTGCTGCAGTTGATACTTCTATCACTATCCCAACTATCGATGTAAAGCTTGCTTCTGAAGCAATCGTTGCTAAGACTAGAAAGTTGAAAGCACAGTGGACTCCAGAGTTCGCACAAGACTTGAACGCTTACCACAGTATTGATGCTGAGGCTGAGTTGACTTCAATGTTGAGTGAGTACATCTCAATGGAGATTGATCTAGAGATCTTAGACATGTTGATTGCTGACGCAGCAACAGAAGATTACTGGTCTGCTGAAAACAACAAAGTATGGAACGGTTCTGCATTTGTAGACACTACTGCTGACTTCTACAACACGCAAGGTCAGTGGTTCCAAACTTTAGGTACTAAGATTCAGAAAGTATCTAACAAGATTCACCAGAAGACTCTTAGAGGTGGTGCTAACTTCCTAGTATGTTCTCCAACAGTAGCAACTGTATTGGAAAGTATTCCAGGATATGCTGCTTCAACTGACGGTGACAAGTTAGACTTTGCTTTCGGTGTACAGAAAGTAGGTTCTTTGAACGGTCGTTACAAAGTATACAAAAACCCATACATGACTGAGAATCAGATCTTGATGGGCTACAGAGGATCTCAGTTCTTGGAAACTGGTGCAGTTTATGCTCCTTACGTTCCATTGATGATGACTCCTTTAGTTTACGATCCAGATACCTTTACTCCAAGAAAAGGTTTGATGACTCGTTACGCTAAGAAAATGATCAGACCAGAATTTTATGGTAAGATCAAAGTGAACGGTTTGACTACTATCTAAGACATACTTTAGATATCACTTTTAGATTAGGGGACTTCGGTCCCCTTTTCTTTTGTCTATCTTTCTATTTATATTAGAACAATAAAGTTATTATGTTATGGCAAAGAACGCCCACCACGAAGACGCAGTCTTCAAGGCAAAGAGGAAACCAAAAGGTCCTATCAGGTTTCAATTGCAACTCAATGATGAACAGAAGGAAGCAAAATCCATCATCTTAGATAACCCAGTTACTATTTTGAAGGGTATGGCAGGTTCAGGAAAAACTTTAGTAGCAACCCAGGTAGCATTAGACCTTTTATTCAGAAAGGAAGTAGAGAAGGTTATTATTACGCGTCCAACAGTATCTAAAGAAGATATTGGCTTCCTACCAGGAGATATTAGAGAGAAGATGGATCCTTGGTTAGCTCCTATCTATCACAATCTCTATGCATTGTACAATAAAGAAAAGATTGACAAAGAGATAGAGTTAGGTAATATTGAGATTGTACCATTTGCTTTTATGAGAGGTAGAACTTTTGTAAAGAGCTTTGTTATTGTTGATGAAGCACAGAATGTTACTCACAGTCAGATGGAAGCTGTACTTGGAAGGTTAGGAAAAGGAAGTAGAGTTGTGGTATGTGGAGACATTGCACAGATAGATCTAAAGAGGAGATCTGATACTGGATTCTCTTTCTTATCAAGAATAGAAGAAGCAGTACCAGGGTTCAAGATATTTACTTTAGAGAGGAACCACAGACATGAGATAGTTACTCCTATTTTAGAAGTTTATCAAACCTTCAGGGATTAGTTCTTGTAATCTATTTATTAACAAACTATTACTATGTCTGATATTGTTATTTGGGAAGGGTCACAATCATTCTCTCCTGGAGACACTCCATTTGCATTTTATGACAATGACTTAGACTTTCAGGTAGATGCTGATAAAGTCATAAGATACTGTGCAACAAGGTTAGGATATTTACAGTTAGATGTAGAGTTGAATGCTAACTCTTATTATGCTTGTTTTGAAGAAGCAGTAACCATTTATGGTAATGAGATTTTCCAATACAAGATTAGAGAGAACTTTATCTCCATGGAAGGAGCTTCTTCAGAAGGAACAGCTAACAATAAGTTAATAAACTCTTCATTAGATAGAATCATCAGTATTACAGATCAGTATGGTACAGAAGCAGAAGTAGGAGGTAAGGTAACCAAGTACACAGGAGCTTTTGATGTCGCTGTAGATCAACAGGAGTATGACTTAGATGCCTGGGCATTAGAGCAAGGTATTACAGGAAGTATTGAAGTAAGAAAAGTCTTTTATGAATCACCTCCTGCTATCTTGAGGTACTTTGATCCTTATGCAGGTACAGGTACAGGTGTTCAGTCTTTGATGGATGCATTTGACTTTGGATCATATTCACCAGGTGTAAACTTCTTATTGATGCCAGCATCTTTTGATGCTCTAAAGATTCAAGCTATTGAGTTCAATGATCAGATCAGAAGATCTGCTTATTCTTTTGAACTAATAAACAATAGGTTAAAGATCTTCCCTATTCCAAAGACACGAGGAAAGATGTTCTTTGAATACTACAAAGATGTAGAGAAAGCTAATGCAGGATTTGTAGACGGAGATGGCCTTATTACTAATGTAGGAGAGGTACCTTATGAGAACCCTGTTTATGCAGACATCAACTCTGTAGGTAGACATTGGATTTACAACTACACTTTAGCATTAGCAAAAGAGTTATTAGGATATGTAAGAGGAAAGTACACTACTATTCCAATCCCTGGAGCAGAAGCTACTTTGAATCAAGCAGACCTTTTAGCAGATGCTAGAACAGAGCAAGAGAGATTATTATTACAGTTGAGAGAGATGTTAGAACAATCCTCCAGAACAGCACAGTTAGAGAGAAAAGCTGGAGAAGCTAGAAGTACACAAGAGATTGTGAATGGAATCCCACTAACCATTTATGTAGGGTAATGGCAGATTTCACACAATATGAAACTCTATTCTTCATCAAGTACAAGGAAGATGCTAAGATCTCAGATCTACTAAAGATAGTAAGAGCACTACCTTATGTTGATGTAGCAAACAATAAGAGTGATAAATCAGACTCCAGACCACAGGGTTTGATTCTGATAAAAGTGATAACAACCAAGTCTGCTAAAGAAACCTTTGATATGGTTAGAGATGCAGCCTTGAAACAGATACCTGATATTACAACTTTCAAATACTCTGAAAGGCATATTGAAGGAAAAGAGATATGAGTTTATTCGGCAGTAGAAGAGATTTTAACTTATTCAGTAGGATAAATACTGAACTCTTAGGAGATGTTATGGAACAGGAGATCCTGTATCATAAGATATCTTTAGGAGATACATCAGCCAATCTCTATGGAGAGGCAACTGATAAGATTTACCTACCAGCAGTAAAGTTGAACTGTAGAATAGAAACTCAACAAGGATCTACAGAGGATAGTGAGTTTGGCTCAGATTACTCTAAGTTAGTAGATTACAACTTCTTGAGAGACCATATGGTAAAAGCTGATGTGGTTCCTGAAGTTGGAGATATTATTGAATGGCATAACAACTTCTATGAAGTAGACACTGTTATTGAGAATCAGTTCTTCTTAGGTAGAGACAACAACTATCAGTTAGAAGAGAGAAATGATAAGTTTGGAACAAGTGTTTCTTTCTTATGTAAGACTCACATGACAAGAGCAGACAGAGTAGGATTATCTAAACAGAGATTATGAAACTAGCAGACATCATAAGAGAAGAAAACTGGGATAACAGTAACCCTGATTTCAAAACCAAACATTATGACACTGATGATGAAACAGGTCAGATGTCCTGGAAGGTTGAGTACACTCCTTTATCTGGAGTAAATAAGTCTATTGAAACAGCTTATCAAGACTTCAAGAAAGCTATCAGAGAGTTTCCTGAAGATTCAAGATTAGAAGAGTTGTTTGAAGAGTTTGCCTCTTTCAAGAGAGGTTACAGAACTCACTTCAATAGAAAGTACAAAAAGTAATGTCAACAAAAAAGCCTACACCACAAACTCCAGCTCAAGCAGTACAAAAGGAGTTAGGTACTCCTTCTACTCAAAAGAACAGGGGTCATGATACTTCTCTAACAGGAGACAGTAAACCTTTTTCTGTAGGTCTAACTGACATAGATACTTCAATAGCTTACTATTTTAATAATGTAATAAGACCTTCAGTGGTACAGAATGGTAGTAAACTAAATGTACCTATTATTTATGGATCACCAGAGAGATGGAAATCTGTACAAGCTGATGGATATTACAGAGATAAAGAAGGAAAGATTCAGGTACCTTTAATTATGTTTAGGAGAACTGGATTTGAAAAGAATAGAAGTCTAACTAATAAGTTAGATGGTAACAATGCAAGTAATGTACAGTTATTTGAACAGGGTTACTCAAGAAAGAATATTTATGACAGATTCGCAAGACTAAACAACAGAAAACCTGTAAAGGAATATGCTGTAGTAGTCATGCCTGATTATGTAACAGTTCAGTATGAATGTATTATCTGGACTGATTATGTAGAACAAATGAATAAGATTGTAGAGGGTGTAAACTTTGCTGCAGATAGTTACTGGGGAGATCCTTCTAAGTTTCAGTTTAGATCTAAGATAGATTCCTTTGCAACTTCAGTAGAACTAAACACAGGTCAGGATAGATCTGTAAAAACCACCTTCAGTCTAGAGATGAATGGATACATTATTCCAGAGACTATCAACCAGAGTATTGCACATTCTAAAAAGGCATACTCTACTGCACAGGTTAGTTTTGGATTAGAGATAGAAAGAAGAGTAGATGAACTGTAGGAGTCTAAAGATAGTAGGACTATTTATTAAAAACCTGAAGGTAGAATGGCAATCAACTTAACATTAAGAAGTGAAAAAGGTGCACCACTAACTCACCAGGAGTTAGATGCTAACTTTTTAGCACTCAGTGCATCAGTAGGACAGGTAGTATCAGATGCTTCAGGATCTGGAACATTCCTTGTATCTTCCTCTTTGAGTGGAAGTACTCTTACCTTTGAAAAAGGAGATGGAAGTACCTACTCACATGAGTTACCAATCAACTTATTCCCAAATCAAAGATTCCCATTCACAGGATCTACAAACTTTTCTATTTCACATAGTTTAGATTCTAAGGATGTTCTTATTCAGATTTATGAAGAGAATGGATCAGGATATGATGTTGTAACTCCAACTACTACAACAGTAGTAGATAACAATAACATTGACTTAGTCTTCGCAGGTGCTACCACAGGGTATGCAGTAATAGGATTAGGAGGAGTATCTAAAGTAATAGAGACTCAGATAGAGAGTGCATTTGTTGAATCTGGATCATTTATTGTATCTGGATCAGTATCAGGAAGTACTATTTACTTACACCCTGTATCTGGATCACCTTTAGAGTTACAGATAGACATAACACAAGATACTGGATCATATGTACTATCCAGTGATACAGGAAGTTTCCTTGTATCCAGTAGTTATGATTCCTCTACCTCACAGTTGACTTTTGTTCAAGGAGATGGTAGTTCAGTAGTTTACACATTAGCAACAGGATCAGTATCTTCATCAATAGATACAGGATCATTTGTTGTCAGTGCTTCTTTTGATACTGGTAGTAATCTTCTATCAGTCACCTATGGTGATAGTAGTACAGATAATCTCTCACTTGCATCTCTAACAGGATCAGGGTTTGTAGAAGCATTATTCGCAGGTAACAGTCTTGTTCTTACAAATGGAAAGGATGAAGACACAATCCTTGATTTATCATCTCTAACTGGTAGTTCTTCTGACACTGGAAGTTTTATGGTTACTGGAAGTGTTTCTGGTAATGTATTTACTTTCACAAAAGGAGATGGATCTACATTTGATTTAGAGATACCAACAGGTAGTGTATCAGACAGTGGAAGTTTTGTAGTAACAGGAAGTATTTCAGGAAGTGTCTTGAACTTTGAAAAGGGTGATGGTTCTTCTTTTGATATTCAGTTACCTTCTTCTACTATTTCAGACACAGGTAGTTTCCTTATCACAGGAAGTATTTCAGGTAGTTTACTAACTTTAGAGAAAGGAGATGGTACTTCTTTTGATTTAGTATTACCATCAGGAACTGGTGATACAGGTAGTCTAATAGTAACTGCAAGTTTAGCAGGAAGTACTCTAAACTTTGAAAAGGGTGATGGTTCTTCTTTCAATGTTACTCTAACAGGACAAGGAACACCAGATGGTACTTACAGGTTAGAAAGAACAGATGGAGCAGATGCTTCATTGAGAGGATTTGGTATCAATGCAGATTCTATTTATGATGCTACTGAAATCTCTATCAACAATGTTGATTACAGATATGTAAACAAAGGAGATTATTACTACAGAGTAGCAACAGGATCTTTATTGAGATTCTTCAACTACACTACTGGTGATTATTTTGCTAAAGAGGTAACAGATGTTACTCCTGGATATTCTACATTTACATTTGAAGTAAGAAATGTTTATGGAGATGAGATAGCAGCAGTAGTAAATGAACTGTATGAGGTTGATATTGATTACGCCTCTGCTGCAACTAGCGCACCTATTCCAAGTGGAAGTTTCTTGATCTCAGCTTCTCTATCAGGAAGTACTCTTACTTTTGAGAAGAATGATTTATCAACATTTGATTTAGTATTACCAGAAACAGACTCAGGAAGCTTTGTAGTTTCAGCATCTCTATCAGGAAGTACTCTTATCTTTGAAAAAGGTGATGATTCAACCTTTGGTATTGACTTAGTTACTGACACAGGTAGTTTTGTAGTAACAGGATCAGTATCAGGTAGTTTACTTATCTTTGAAAAAGGAGATGGATCTACATTTGATTTAGAAGTACTAACAGCATCTTATGCTCATACTGCATCCTATTCACATTATGCAGTAACTGCTTCATATGCAGAAACATCATCTATCTACTATGATACAGGTAGTTCTACTGGTTCATTTGACCTTACTCGTATTCAAGTAAATGATTATGATGAGAATGTAGGAGTAACCTTTGTCAATGGTAAACTAACACTTACATTTGGTACTCCAGAGGAACCATTAGTGTATGCCTTAGGAGTAACAGGATGGAACTACAATAGATTCAACCAACAGCCTGACAACTACACAGTAGTATCTAACTGGTTGAACAATGGATACACTTTAGTATCAGCATCTTTATATGAAGGAGATGTACTAGTAGATGGAACCACAGATGGTCAGAATATTAGTTTCAATACCACATCAACAGGATCCAAGGTTTACTCCTTGTACTACACTGCATCATCTCCTTTAGATGGTACTTTGTACACTGCAGAGAGAACTATAACAAGGAATGTATCTAAAACTGAACCTACTAATCCTACACTAATCACAACACCTACTGTTCAGTTAGGAACAGATAATAATGAGATTGAAGTAGGAGCAACAGGTAGTATTGCTATCACAGGATCAGAAGGAAATTCTAATGGATGGTTATTTGATACTCTACTCTTCAATCCTTCTGGATCTTATCCTGTAACTGGTTCAAACACTGGATCAGCAGACATACTTATTAGTGCGACAGCAAGCTACAGTTCATCTGCTGGATTGAATATTCCAGATTTGAAAGTAGAAAAATATGATACTGAAACCTACACTAAGATTATCAGTGTTAGGTATGGAGCTTCTCCATCATCAAGTTTCAGTGAAGGAGAGTTATTAGATTTAGCATATTGGGATACTTCTTTAGGAGGTAGTATTGGTACTATTGACAAAGGAGTTACATCCCCAAGTGGTGATGATGGAGTTATTACATGGACACAGGACAAGTATCATTACATTGTTTATGATGCTTTAGAAGCAGATCTTGTTACCATAGTAGCAGGAGGATTTGATGTACTAAATGCTTTCACATCATCAATAGTTGGAGACTACAAAGTTTACAAAACTAATCAACTCCAGTCGGGATATTCAGGAACAAGCATAACTTACACTTTATCATAAGATGGCGATTGTATTACCACAGGGATTTAGGATAACCAACAACGAACCAGTTGACTCGAGGATATCGGTAGAAGATCAGGGAGCTCGTCTGAGTTTCTCTGTGAACAATGTTTACGAGGGTTTGACAGTTTACCAGAGAGATGTAAACTCTATCTTTGTATTGACTGATGCTACGGATCCTACTATTACTGGTAGTTGGTCGGAGATCACTTTATCTACTGGTAGTGATGCTTTCATTATTACAGGAAGTGTAGAGAAGTTTGGTGATCATAATGTTCTAACATTCAATGCAGCAGACAGTAGTTCTTTCACTTTAGATATTTTCCCATTCCCATTTACTGGTAGTGCGAGAATAAGTGGAAGTTTATTTATTGAAGCACCAGTTAGTACTTCAGCCTTGATTATTGACACTCCTTATTCTGCTTACATCAGCAGATCGATAGAGGTAAATACAGACGGAGTAGTAGTGTTAGGAGAATCAATAGGAACACCAGAAGCAGTAGCTGGAGGATTACTGTATACTAACAATGAATACTTTTTAGGATTTTCATAAAGATTATTCTATTTATTAATAACTTGTAATAAAAACAAATAAAATAACAATATGGCTAGTTGGAAAAAAGTCATTGTCAGTGGATCCCAAGCACACCTAGCAGGGATAACTGGCTCGGCACTAACAGATAATAGAATCGTCTTTACCAGCACTAGCGGTGCTCTGAGTACAGACGATATCTTACAGTACGTTCCACTCAGTGGTAGTGCTACAGGAGAGATGGTACTCTCAGGCTCAATCTTCTCTGGTTCATTTGTAGGAGACGGTTCAGGGCTAACAGGTGTAACTCCTGTTCTAAACCTTACTGCTTCTGATGGTAACTCTAATACTTCAGGATCTATTGATCTAAGTATTCAAGATTTACTTCTATCAGGATCAAATGGTATTGAGATAGAGGTATCAGGAAACACTATTCACTTCCACTTATCGGAATCTGTAGAAGATTTGATTATTGACGACTTAGTAGTCCTCAACTCTTCGATACTATCAGGTTCTGTAACCGCAGCATATGCATCAGGATCACCAGGTCCTTTAGTCTGGGATCTAACACAAGTTGATGCAGTATCAGGTTCTAAGTTCTCAGGAAGTTTTGCAGGTGATGGATCTGAACTAACAGGTGTAACTCCTTTATTGAACATTACAGCATCTAACAGTCACGGTGTTTCTGGATCAAACGGATCTTCAGGATCTATTGACCTTAGTGTTCAAGATCTAATCTTCTCAGGATCTAATGGTATCAACTTAGAGGTTAGTGGTAATATTATCAACATTCACAACACTGGAGAGATAGATGACCTAACAGTCAAGAATCTTACAGTATTAGAATCAACAGTATTATCAGGATCTACTGAAGTAACAGGAACGTTAGACATTGCAGGTCCTACTAACATCACAGGAGATTTAGGAGTAGTAGGTGATTCTACTTTCGATGGTGGAACAGTATTTACTGGATCAGCTTCAGGTAGTACTACTACAGTTACTATCAACGGTGACTCAGTCCTAAACGGGAGTACTACTCTAAACGGTGGAACGACAGTTATCTCTGGATCACTTTACGGAAGTGCATCAGGATCATTCTGAGATGTAACAGGTGTACCAGTTATCTCTGGTTCTATCTTCTCAGGTTCATTTGTAGGAGACGGGTCAGGACTGACAGGATTAGTTACTACATTGAAGATTTCAGGATCTTCTGCAGTATCAGGTTCAGCTCCATTCTCAGGATCGATAGATCTCTTAGAAGATGTACTAATAGTAAGTGGTACAGCTAACGAAGTAGAAGTAACATTTGATGATGCATCTAATACTTTACAGATAGGTTTACCAGATGATGTAGTAGTTACTAACAACTTGACAATAGGAGGAGATCTTATTGTAAACGGTGACACTACAGTATTAGAGACTCAGAATCTTCTCATCGAAGATAGATGGGCATTATTTGCATCAGGATCTACTCTACCAGTAGACGGTGGTATCTTAGTACAGAACAATTCAGGAAGTCAGGCATATGCTTTAGGTGTAGATTCATCAGAAACAAGATGGGCTCTACAAAAAGACATGACGGACGGTACTAACGATATCGTAGCAGATTCATGGATGACTACTACACAGTTCGGATTAGAGGCTGCTCAACCAGGCTCTCCAATGTACGGAAGTGGTTCAGCAGGATACGGTAACATGTGGGTATCTACTGATACAGAAGACATTTACATTTGGTCATAAGAAATATTTTAGGAGGGAGGTACAATAAGTACTTCCCTTCTTTATCAGTTTTACAAAAAAGTTTTACTAAGAAGATGAGTACATCAAACAAGACACAAGGACACAATCCTTTCAAGACAAATCAAGACAACATCAAACCTGTCTTACAATCACCCAAACCAGCTCCAAGACCTGTAAAAGCAGATGATGCTACTTTCTCTAAAGCTGAACTTGAGTTCTTACTAAAAACAATCAAGGACAGTACTTTCAAAGGATCTGAACTTCAGAAGGTTTATGAACTAACCATGAAGATTCAGTCTTTATTTCTAAAGAAATAATCTAAACAAAAGAGTTATGTATATTCATTCTATCGAGAATCTTCATTTAGGAGAGATAAAGCTAATAAGAAAAGCTTTAGATGAGATCAAGATCACAGGAGCAGATGCTAAGTTTGTAACGATACTACAGGAGAAGGTAGAGCATACTATAAAGGAATCAGAGAAACCTAAAGCAGCATCAAAGAAGAAATCCAAACCAACAGAGTAAATAGATGACCTCTTTCTTTTAGATTGAGGTTTTCTTTTTTATATTTACTATTTATAAAAGATATTATTGGCCCGAAAGGGAAGTGGGCAGGCACAATCCTGTAACCAACCGTAATAACAAAAAGATATGCCAAGTTGGAAAAAAGTAATACTGAGTGGTAGTGATGCTGCTCTAAACAGTCTATATGCTTCAGATCATATAACTGTATCTGGAGGGTTACACCTCTATGACAGATTCTACGATAATGTAGGAAGTTCAGGATCTCATGGTCAATACCTGAGAATGGATAGTTCATCTTTAGTATGGACGGATAGGGACTTCGAGTTAGAATCAAGATACACTGCATCATACTTCATTAGTGAATCAAGTCTAACAATCAGACACGGATTAGGTACTAAGAACCTAACGGTAAGTGTTTATGATGACAACGACTATTACTTCATCCCTGCTTCTATTAGAACATTGAATTATGATGTTGTAGAAGTTGAATTTGCTAAGATAACCTCTGGTAGGGTATCCATAGGAGTTTCAGGACATATTATTTCTGGGTCAGTAGCCCAGGACATTTCAGCCTCAAGAGCACATATTGAAAATCTCTATGTAGGAGATTTAGCAGTACATACAAAAACATTCACTACCTCATCAAATCCTGGAGCAGGAGAAACAGAACTTGTCTTATTAGACAATAGTACTTACACTGGATTTGAGATCTTATGTTCAGTTACTGATGGAACAAATCAGAGAACAAGTAAGATAGTAGGAACAATGAATGGTTCAGCTTTAAACTATTTAGAGTACAATGCATTACCTTTAGGAACACCAGACATGCAGATAGGAGCTGCAGTTGATTCCTCAGGTTCAGCATATGTTTACTCTACAGGTTCAGCAGGATACACAGTAAAATATACTCTAACACAGATATAACTCATGAGAATAGATCATCCAATAGGCTATTACGCAAGAATGACAGGATCGTTTACGGGTTCGTTTTATGGAAACCTAAACGGATTTATTGACAGTGCATCCTTTGCCACTACAGCATCTTATGCTTACTACGCAATCTCTGCATCACATGAAGTCACATATGAGGTTTCATCTTCGTATGCAGAAACAGCATCCTTTACTGATAATGCAACATCAGCATCTTATGCTCTGACTGCATCACACGTGTTAGGAACTTCAGAGACCTCTTCTTATGCACTAACTGCATCTTATGTAGAACAGTCTATCAGTTCTTCTTACGCACTAACCTCCTCTTATGTAGAACAGTCTATTAGTTCTTCTTATGCAGTTACAGCATCTTATGTAGAAGGAGTAGTAGAGAATGCTATTAGTGCATCTCATGTGTCGCCTGCATTTATAGAGGTATCAGGATCTGATTCAGACACTATTACACTTACCACCATGGGTGGAATAGCTTCTAGTGTTACAGTCAACAATGTAGACACTGCTCTCACAGCATCTTATGTTATTAGTTCCTCTTATGCTCAAACTGCTTCTTATGTAGAGAGTGTAGAGAGTGCTTCTTATGCAATAACATCTTCTTACTCCAGTACTACAGTTAGTGCATCATATGCATTGACGGCATCTTATCTAGATGGATTGATAGAGAGTAATGCAGCATTAGTTTACACAGGTTCAAGCGGAAACATTATTCCTATATCAGGTGGTCACTGGATTTCTCCTAATGATGACTTTAACTTCTCCACAGTAGGAGGAGGTTTTAGTAACACGGCATCAGGATCTCATTCAACAGTAGCAGGAGGTGATCAGAACATTGCAGGCACTCAACACGTCTTCATTGGAGGAGGTGACAGGAACTGTGCTTTTGGAAACTGTTCAAATGTTGTAGGAGGAACCCTCAATAAAACTTATGGTAGTTTATCTACTATTGTAGGAGGGTATTCAAACTGTGCAACAGGAAGTTATGCAGTAATTGGAGGAGGTTATTTCCACAAAGGAGGAGGATCAAGATCTTTTATTGGAGGAGGTCAATCAAATACAATCACTGCAAAAGGTACGTATAGTACTATTGGAGGAGGTAGATCTCACTGTGTAGATGGAACACAGAGTACAGTAGGGGGAGGATATCAAAACCGTACTCTCACAGGTAATGCTACTGTTGCAGGAGGATTTGCAAACCATATCTGTACTACTACCTCAACTGGTGGAGCAGGAGTAATTGGAGGTGGTATTAGAAACTGTATTATGGATCCTGGATATTATGCAGTTATTGCAGGAGGTAGATGTAGTGCTACTTCCGGAGAGTACTCAGGTATTTTAGGAGGGTGTGAAAACAATATGACAGGTAACTATTCTTCTATTGTTGGAGGGTGTTCGAATGGCAACAATTGTACCAACTCTCATATTATTGGTTCTAATATTACTGCAGATAAGGATAACTACACTTTTGTCAATAACTTAGACAGTTTAGGTGCCACTTTCCTGAGAGGAGAGACTCAAGTCAAGGAAGATTTATTTGTAACGAACTCTGCAATGAGCTCTAAGCATGGTCATTTACAGAGTAACGGTACTGAAGGTACTTTAAGACTAAATAACGGTAATAACTTTGGATTGATTGCAAGAGGAGAAGGAAACACTCCTTACCTTGGAGCATACTACGGTACTGGCGGTCAACTGTCAATTAGAGGATTTGGTTCAAATAATGGAGCTGCAAACAGTAATGATAAAGATATCATGAAGTTTGTATTTACTCCAGGCTCCGGTTCACCTCATGTTGAAATCCGAGATTACAAAACCTCAGGAACAGAAGCACTTAGGATAACCTTCCCTAACATTGCAAATCCTGGAAACGGAGCAGAATGGATATCCTTCTATTCAAATGGTGTTGAGTTTGATACTATTGAAGGTGATTCATCAGGTGGAGCAGTCTTCACTGGTAGAGCAGCAGGTACTACTTCAGATCTCAGAAACAAGAGAGATATTGTACCAGTCACTGATACTGCTAACTCTTTAGAGATAGTCAAAGGATTAGAGGTGATAGAGTTTGCTTACAAATCAGACACCAGAGAGGTACCAGAGAGAAAGATAGGATTTAGTGCACAACAGTTACTAGAGGTGTATCCTCAACCAGTAAGTACTTTTGAAGAGAAGAATAAAGAGAACGATCTCAAACCTGGTGATACAGGATTCAAGTATCACAAAGTTTCTGAAGGAGCATTAGCACCTTTATTAGTTAGTGCAATCCAGGAACAGCAGAAGCTTATTGAAGAACTAAGACAAGAAATAGATTCATTGAAAAAGTAATAAAGGGTTATTTATTTGTAACAACTTTTGGATAGTGAAAAAAGTAAAATAGAATGGCAAAAGAATTTGTAATCAAGCATGGTCTCATTGTACATGGTGAGATAACAGGAAGTGATATTAGGATAGATGACTGGAACAGTGTCAGTGCATCCTTATCAGAACTAAGTTCAAATGTAGGTGAGACAGTAGTAACTGCTTCCATAGCAGGAAATATTATCACCTTCACTAAATCAGATGGTACTACTTTTGATACAGTAGTACAGGAGGACACAGGTTCTTTCTTCACTTCAGCATCTGTAGATTTAAATACTATTACTTTCCACTATGGTGATAACACCTCAGGATCTTTAGATGTAGAGACAGGAACTACTCAGATAAGAGTAAAGAACACTTCAGGATCTCCTATCACTAAAGGAACACCAGTTTACATTACTGGAAATGTAGGTAACACTGATATGTTAGAGATATCACCAGCAGATGCTTCTGATATTACAAAGATGCCTGCTGTAGGTTTGATACTTGCAGATTTAGGAACCAATGGAGAAGGATATGTAGTACAGGGAGGTTATATAAAAGGACTAGTTACTGATACTATCAATGGAACTTCTACTACTTCTAATGACACTGTTTATGTAAAAGCAGGAGGAGGTCTAACTATGACCAAGCCAACTGATACAAACTACATACAGAATATTGCTAAGGTAGCAAGAGTACATGGATCAGCAGGATCTTTAATTGTATCTTCTATTTTAAGAACTAATGATGTTCCTAATCTACCAACAGGAAAGATTTGGGTAGGGAATGGCAATGCAGTTACTTCTTCTTTTATTCATTTAGATGAAACAAATCAGAGGTTAGGTATTGGAACAGATGAACCTTTGAAACCTTTACATATTGATAATGAATCTGTACCTATCAGATTAGAATCAGACACACATAACTCAGTAGTTGTAAACTACAGAACTGATGAAGTAGGTACAGGAAATGGTGTCCAAGTAGGTGCAAAAGGTAAGAGTGACTTCTTTGTACAGCAAGATATTACTACTGGAGGTTCTTCTCAATGGAATGTAAATGTTTATGTATCACAGAGTGGTAAAGTGTATTTACCAAATCTTGATGGAGGCGCATCTCTTGATCAGATACTTTACTACAACAGTAATACAGGAGAACTACAACCAGGAGCACATCCAAGTACTGGATCGTTTTTCACTTCAGCATCTGTTGATTACAACAGAGTAACCTTTACCTCTGGTGACGGTACAACTTCAACCCTTACCGTAGACACAGGTTCTTTCGAACCAGATAGACAGGACACAGGTTCTTTCTTTAACTCGGCATCTGTAGATCTAAACACTATTACTTTTCACTATGGTGATACAACCTCTGGATCCCTAAGTATAGATACAGGTAGTCACTTTATCTCCAATGTAGAGTTAAATCCTAATGCAACTGGATCTTCTTTAATCTTCACTGGAGAAGGAGGAGCATTTAATGGTGCTATAGATTTATCAAGAGCATATCAACAAGGAGGAGGAATGACCTTGAACTATTCAGGATCAGTATTATTTAATGCTGCTTCTGATTGGTCAGGTGGAGCTCCAAACAGGAAAGTATCTTCTACTGTTACTTCTATGAGAGATGCTGGATGGAACGAATGGAGGTTCTCTGATATTAGTAGAAACTTCTCCAGTCAATATCACAATAATAATTACAACGAATCAGTATTTGATCTTATTGCAAACGTAGTAAATCATACTGGACAGTTGATAGTTAGAGTGTATGATGACAGGAACTCTGCTTACGAAGGATTTTACATGAACTCTGGATCTGCTTTCATTAGAAATAACGCTGGTGGAGCAGGAGATTTAGCTTTATACCTAAAGCACATTGGAGGTAGAGGATTCGGAGCTACTTCAGGAACTCCAGGTACTAACACTATAAACAATACAAACGTAGCATTCACCTTCACTGGTACACAGTTATATGAATCTGGATCACAATCAACATCCGCATTTAACAATGCATCAGTAGATTCTAACGTACTAACTCTAACCAGAGATGACGGTAGTAGAGAGATACTAACCATTGACACTGGATCAGCAGTAACCACAGATATCTCAGCATTGAATACCTTCACAGGATCTATTCAAACAGAGGTAGATGCTTTGAAAGCTATTACTGGTTCACTATTGACAACAAGTTCTGCTAATCTGAATGTACTAACATTCACTAAAGAAGATGGTTCAACGTTTGACATAACAGTAGATACAGGATCTAAGGCAACACCAGCAGGAACCTCCACTGAGCTTCAGTTTAGAGACAACGGAGAGTTTGGAGCTACACCTGGAATAACATACAACAGTACTGACCAGAGGCTAGATTTTGATACCACAAGTATTCTAGTAGAAGGTAAGAGTGTACCTATCCAGTTGAACTACGGAAGTACTAATTCAAAACAAACTGTAATCTCCTATCAACAATCTACAACCAGTAATGTAGGTTTCAGAGTTGGAAACAACGACTTAGGAGACACAGGTAGAGACATTTTTGTAGTAGCTCACGGTACTACAAATTGGCAATCAAGTAATACTACTAATATTTTTGAGTTAGATCAAGCAGGTACTCTGAAGTTGAGTAGTTACGGTGCTGGAAGCAACACAGGAACAGCTACCAGGTATTTAGCAGTAGATGCAGATGGTAATCTGATTGAAGAAAGTATTCCTACAGGAGGAGGAGGGACAGTAGATACTGGTTCACTCTTAGCAAACAGTTCTGCTAATCTCAATGTATTGACATTCACTAAAGGAGATGGTTCAACGTTTGACGTAACAATAGATACTGGATCTGCTAGTGGAGGAGGGACAGTAGATACTGGTTCACTCCTAACAAACGGTTCTGCTAATCTCAATGTAATAACATTCACTAAAGGAGATGGTTCAACGTTTGACGTAACAGTAGACACAGGATCTCAGGTATCACCAGATACTCCTTCAAACTCCTTCCAGTTCAATGACGGTGGATCTTTTGGAGGATCTAAACTATATTACGACAGTACTCTTGATAGAGTAGGACTAAACGTCAGTGTTCCTAAAGCTACTTTACACGTAGTAGGACAGAGTAACGGTACAGGTAGTATACTTATTGAAACAGATTCCGTAGGCGGAGCAGAATCGGGTTATGCTAAGTTAGATTTCCGTGTAGCAGACAATGATGGTGGAGCTTATAAGAAGTTCTCTATTATTGCTGAAAATGAAGGAGGAGGAACAAACGAATCCAATTACGGTTTAGGACAGTTACACTTTGCTTTGAGTAACGATCTAACTCAAACTAATGCAAAAATTGCTGATTCTAAACTTACATTAGATCATGCAGGAAATGTTTACATGCCAGCTATTGACTCTGGTACGACTTCCAACACTATCTACTATAATACTACAACAGGTGAACTTACTCACGGAGCAGCTCCTTCAGGAGGAGGTGGCGGTGGAAGTATCCCAGCAGGAACTGTATCTTCTTCAGCACAAGTAGATCATGACACAACACTGAACTTCGTAGCTAACGAACATATTGACCACTCTACAGTTTCAATCGGAAGTGGTAGAGGTTTAGAAGGAGGAGGAACCATAGATGCAAATAGAAGCTTAGCCTTACATACTGGATCAGCACACTTCTTAGACGGTATCAAAAGTAAGTTAGATACTGAAGGAGTAGTAAGTGGATCACTCTCTGCTGCTGGAAGTGATAGTCAGTTACAGTTTAACAGTAGTGGTGAATTTGGAGCATCTCAATACCTTACTTACACTGGTAAGAGATTAGACATCGACTCACAAGACTCTGGACCAGCATTAAGATTGTCAGCTTCTAATAGTGATGCTGTAGCTATCAACCTTAGAGCTGAAAATACTGTAAACAATGGTGTTCAAGTAGGAGTACGAGGTGCGAATGACTTCTTCGTACAGCAAGACTCAGTAGCAAACAACGATAAATCTAACTGGAATGTAAACTTATTTGTATCCCAAAGTGGTGAAGTTTACTTAGGAAATATTTCTAACCAGACTACTACATCTCAACTTTACTACAACGCTACCACTAAAGAAGTAACTACAGGACCACTACCATCAGGTGGAGGAGGAAGTGGTATTGCACTAACAGATTTAGATGTTGAGATAGGATCTCTATCTCCAAGTGGATCTTTATCCTATGATAATACTACTGGTACGTTTACCTTCAACCCTGCTACCATCTCAGGAGGAGGAGGATCAACTTCACCAGGAGGATCGGATACTCAAGTACAGTACAATAACGGAGGATCATTTGGTGGTTCTGCAATATACTACAACGACTCTTCTTCAACAGTAGGTATAAATGTAGCAGCGGCAACCAACAGAGCACTATCAATACAGGGCACTACTGGTATAACCTTGAAATCTACAAGTACTGCTGCATCTAATAGAATACAGCTTATAAATGCCTCCTCACACGCTAACGGTGTGATTCTAGGTAGCACTAACGGAGACGATTTCCACCTTCAGCAATATGACAGTAGTACATTAGAGACGAATTTGACAATAAGTAACACTGGTGAAACATTCCTTCCAAGATTAGCATCAGATGATTCTCCTTCAGATATAATCTACTATGATTCTACAACAGGTGAACTTACTTACGGAGCAGCTCCTTCAGGAGGAGGAGGATCAACCTCACCAGGTGGGTCTACTACTCAAGTACAGTTCAATAATGCTGGATCATTTGGTGGAGACGCAGGACTTGTTTATGATAGTGCAAATGATAGATTAGGAATAGGTGGTATAGGAACTCCTGTTACTACTTTACATCTTGCAAAAGGAAGTACTCCTATCTTCTTAGACGGTGCTACAGCATCAGAAGCTACTCAGTACATCAGAATAGATCCTAATGGTGAAGCAAACAACGGTATCAGGATTGGAGCAGGGTACGCATCAGGTACAGGAACATCCTTCAAGATAGGACATCATGCTTCAGGTACTGGCTGGACTGATAAATTTGAGTTACGTGGTTCAAACGGTGCTATCACTCTATCAGGATATTCAGGAACCAATCTTCCTTCAGCTAGCTCAGATTACGTACTTGCAACTAACGCTAACGGTGTCGTCTCGAAAGTGCCAATCACTTTCTCTGCTCTAGATCGTTATGGATTCGGTACTGATAATCCAACTGCTGGAAAACTTCAAGTACAAGGAAACGCATCAGGTGTATCTATTTATGCCTCTCATGATATTGTTGCTTATTCTGATGCAAGATCAAAAGTAAACGTAGAGACTATTCCAAATGCATTAGAGAAAGTAAATGCAGTTAGGGGTGTAACTTACAACAAGGTAGAAGATCCAGAAGGAATGAAATACATGGGAGTTATTGCTCAAGAGTTATTAGAGCATTTACCTGAAGTAGTTCATCAAGGAGATGAAGGTAACTACTCAGTAGCATATGGAAATGTTGTAGGTGTATTGATTGAAGCAGTAAAAGAGTTGACTGCCAAGGTAGAAGATTTAGAATCAAGATTAGGAAAGTAAGATGGCTGATTACAAGATAGCACCAGATAGCACAGGTATTATTTCCTTGGGAGCTATGAGAAAGTCCTTAGAAGCTGAAGCAGACTACAGTGCAGCTTCAAAGCACACTACTGCTTCTACTTCCGTAAATACTTTAGTAGGTACTCCATCTTCATATCAAACCAACTGTGATTCCTTTACTTGGAGTGCTACCAGTCCAAAAGGGTTTCAAGAGATGTATGGAGAGACTTGGTCGGATGGATCAGGAGGAGGAGGAGGAGCTACCTCTTACACTCTTACTCTGAATACACCCAACAACGGTGGTGATGACTGTGATAGAGCTCTAATAACTATTGTACAAGGTGGTGTTACTTTAGCCACTATGAGTTCTCCTGCAGGAGCATCACCTTCTTGGAATGCTTCCTCAGTAACTGTAACAGATGACTCCGTAGTCAGAATAACTGCTACTGATCAAGGAGGTGGAGGAGCAGGATGTACCGCAAACTACACTAATCTTCTTGTAAAAGACGGCAATACAGTAAGAATAAACATTACAGATGAATCAATAGCTGTAGGTAACGGATCGCATCCTTCAGGATGGTGGCAGTTTACCCCTAGCGGTAACAAGACCATAAATGTAAATACTACTGCAGTAACAGGATTCTAAAAAAATAAAAAAATAGTTGTAGAACAAAAAAATAGTTCTTACATTAGTATTAGGTAGAGGTCTACTCTATCTTTTACTACTGAAGAACAAAGAGTTATTATGTCAAAGAAGTATTCAATATTTCACATTGAAGGAGGATTAGGAAAGCATGTAGCAGCTACAGCAATAGCTAAGTCTATCAAGAAGACTCACCCTACCAGGGAGTTATTAGTTATCTGTGCATATCCTGAAGTCTTTCTAAACCTTAGTTTTGTAGATAGAGTTTATGCAATAGGTAACACTCCTTATTTCTATCAGGACTACATTGAGGGTAAGGATAGTCTAATGTTCAAGCATGAACCTTACTTCACTACAGATCATATCAACAAGAAGTTACCTTTGATTGAGAACTGGTCAAAACTCTATGATCTAAAGTACAAGAAAGAGAAACCAGAACTTATCTTCAACTCAGTACAGAAGGATGTAGGTATTCAGGCATGGAAGAGAGATAAGCCTGTAGCAGTTCTTCAGACCAATGGAGGTCCTTTAAGTGACCAACAGTTACCTTATTCCTGGACCAGAGACATGCCTTACAGTGTAGCATTAGATATTGCTGATCAACTAAACAAAGCAGGCTTTCATGTTATTCAGGTATGTAGAACAGGATCACAGCATTTACCAAATGTAGAGGTAGTAGACAAGTCAATGACTAATATGGAGTTATTCTCTATGTTATTAGTATCTCAGAAGAGAGTATTTATTGACTCCTGTTTACAACATGCAGCAGCAGCATTAGGTTTACAATCTACAGTATTGTGGATAGGAACTTCTCCTAAGGTATTTGGTTATGAATCACATTTAAATGTTGTAGCAGATACACCAGATGGTATTTGCTTACCAGACAGTTATTTATTTGACTATCAGTTTACAGGAACACCTTATGAGTGTCCTTATTTAGATACCATAAAGTTTGATCAACAGAAGATATTTGAGTTGATAAATAAACAGAAATAGGAGATCTTTCTATCAATAGAATAGTTATTAGATAGTAATAGATACTAAAGGAGATAAAATCAAAACATAATAATAAACAATAGAAACAGTAAAATGGCAAATCAAAAACTAACAGAGGATCAAGTACAAAGAATCAATGATACTCAACAAAGAAGACAAGCAGTTATCCAGGAGTTAGGAAACTTGGATATTGATAGAGCAACTTTAGAAGCAAAGAGAAACCAGGTGCTAACCTTCTTAGATGAAACCCTAGAACTAGAGAAAGCATTAGGAGAAGAACTCACAGAAGCATATGGACCTGGTACAGTAGATTTAGAAGCTGAAGAGTTTATCCCTGCAGAAGAAAAGTAATAGGGGTTTTAGTACCTCTTTTTCTATTTATTATTGAAATAATCCCTTGAACATAATAACTAATGTTTGAGAGTTCTTCAACTATTTATTAGAAATAAACTAACAATCTCATTACAACATGGCAGAGAGAATAGTATCCCCAGGTGTATTTACTAGAGAGCAAGATCTTTCTTACTTGACACCAGCACCAGCTGAAGTATCTACAGCAGTTGTAGGACCAGCAGTAAAAGGACCAATTGATATTCCTACTATTGTAAGATCTTACAGTGAGTACGTATCTATCTTTGGTGATAGATTCCTTTCAGGATCAGACTACTACCAACACCTATCTTCAGTATCAGCAGAGAAATACTTCGAGCAAGGAGGAACTTCTTTATTGATGACTAGAGTTGTTGAACCATCAGATACATGGGCAGCAGCAGAGTCAGCAGTAGTAGCAGGTGAAACAGTAGGTGGAAGTATTTCTACAATAGAAGCAGACCTTACAGCACCGTTCCTGCTTTCAGACTTCGGTACAGCTACTGATCACGAGTTCAAGTTTACCCACAGTGGTGAGACTTACAGATTTATCTTCTCAGATCCTGCTTCTGGTATTCCAGCAGATCAATCTCCTATCTTCTTTGTAGAGACAGGATCAACTACACCCAATGCAATTGCTAACCTATCAAGCTCTTTCAACTCAAACTTAGGTTTATCTTTAGAGATGATTTACGGAGGTACAGGAACAAATGTAGATATCAACTCAACAGTAGCTGGTACTACTTACGAAGGTTTAGAAGTAAAAGTAGCAGAAGGAGTAGAAGAAAGAATAGTAGGAACTTTAGCAGGTGGTACTAACGTATCAGCTCCAAGTACCTTCTTCACTTTAGAAACATTAGGTAAAGGAGAGATATTCAACTCATCAGGTTCTGTACAGGACGATGGTTCAGTAGATGCTGGTACTGTTGATAACTTCAGAGTAGAGTTGAGAGATGTAGATTCTGACTTAGGTGTATTTGATATTTACATCAGAAGAGGTGATGATACAGATAAGACTCCTATCTTCTTAGAGACATATAGTAATGTAAACTTAGATCCAAATTCTGAGAACTACATTGCAGCAGTTATCGGTGATACACATTATGCATTGAATGCTGAAGGTGACGCAGTACAAGAGTACGGTGAATATCCAAACAGATCAAGATTAGTAAGAGTACAGTCAGTAAACGTACAGCAACCAGATTACTTTGATAACTCAGGAAAACCTAAAGCAGCATTTGCAGCAGACTTAGACGTCTTAGCAGGAGCAGAAGGTGTTATTCCTTTTATTAGTGGTCAAGGTTCAATAGCACCAGCAGGAGCTAAGTTCTTACATGAGATCAACGGTGACGATACAGAAGGTATCGAAGCACTAGCAGGAGATGTTCCTGGATACTCTAACGCAGTAAAAGTCCTAAACAATACAGAGGGTTACAGATTTGATGTTTTAGTAACACCAGGTTTGAATCAACAACAACATGCTACTACAGTAGGTAAGTATTTAGACTTAGTACAAGAGAGAGGAGATTCTATTTACATCTTAGACACTGTACCTTATGGAGCAGCAGTAGGAGATGCAGTAGTAGAAGCAAAAGAGCTAAACAGTTCTTATGCAGCAACTTACTGGCCGTGGGTAAAAGTACAGACTCAAGGAATAGGCAAACAGATTTGGTCTCCAGCATCAGTTGTTATGCCAGGTGTTTATGCCTTCTCAGATTCAGTAGCAGCATCATGGTTTGCACCAGCAGGTATGGTAAGAGGTGGTATTCCTGGAGTATTGAGAGCAGAGAGAAAGTTATCTAAGACGGATAGAGATTCACTTTACTCAGCTAAGGTAAACCCATTAGCAACCTTCCCAGGAACAGGAGTTGTAGCATACGGTCAGAAAACATTACAAACTAAGCCAAGTGCTTTAGATAGAGTAAACGTTAGAAGACTATTGATCACCTTGAAGAGATTCATTGGTAATCAAGCTAACAACTTAGTATTCGAACAAAACTCAATCGCTACAAGAAACAGATTCTTAGCAGCAGTAAATCCTTACTTAGACATAGTAGTACAGAGAGAAGGTTTATATGCATTTAGAGTTGTAATGGATGATATCAACAATCCAGCGGATGTAGTTGATAGAAATATGTTAGTAGGTCAGATCTACATTCAACCTACTAAAACTGCAGAGTTTATAGTACTTGATTTCGTAGTAGAACCAACTGGTGCAAGATTTGAAGTCTAACTATTTATAATAAAGTAAAAAACGTAATAAGATGCCAATATTAGACGCTAACGAAATCATGTTCAACGCTTTTGAACCAAAAGTTCAAAATAGGTTCATCATGTACATTGACGGTATTCCTTCATACTTAGTGAAGACAGCGAATGCACCACAGTTCAGTGATGCACCCATTACCCTGCACCACATCAATACTTATCGTAGATTGAGAGGTAAGAGAGATTGGCAGAATATGCAAGTATCATTATATGATCCAATCACACCTTCAGGTACTCAGGCAGTAATGGAGTGGGCTAGAGCAGGATACGAATCAGTAACAGGTCGTGCTAACTACTCAGATCTTTACAAGAAAGATGTTACCTTCAACGTATTAGGTCCTGTAGGGGATATCGTTGGAGAGTGGATCTTGAAAGGAGCATTCGTAGAATCTTCTAACTTCGGATCGTATGACTGGTCGAGCGCAGAAGCAGTATCTATTGATATGACCTTAGCGTTTGATTACGCAGTACTAAACTTCTAATAAAGATTATGGATAACTTTAATATCAGAAAGTTCTTGACAGAAAACAAACTAACCTCAGTTAGTATGTTAGCAGAAGATCAAGACACTAAGGACAGAATAGAGGGACTAACAAGTCAACCTTTATTAGAGAAGTTCTTACAGTGTGCAAAAGACATTTACCAAGATCATCAAGACAGTGGTGAGATGTTTTATGCAGAAGATGTTGCTCAGTACTTATGTGGTGAGATAGAGAAAGCATTAGCACCAATGGATATTGATGCATCACATTTAGGAGAGAATACTGAAGAAGAAGTTGACGAAGGTGAAATGATGCCAGAGGTAGAAGTATCTACTGAAGTTTCTGATGAGGTAAAAGAATATGAGAAGGAGGAGACTCTTATTCAAGTAGACACTTTAAATATTGAACAAATAAAAATAGAAACTCACTAAGATGAAAAAAATACTTTACACACTTTTAGCATTATCAATTATCTTCTCAGCTTGTAAGAAGGAAGATGAAGAGCATACTAATTCAGGAAACAATAATATATCAACTATGTTTGCTGATATTAAAGGCGATTGGGAAGGTGACATTACATATAGCGGGAATGATAGTGTAATCGTAGGAGATTGGTTTGCTGGTATATCTTCAGATGGACCTAATTTAATTATTGATGGATATTTTGTGTTTGACCTTACAGGTGAGACTGTTGGTTTTAGTGGAGACATACATGATGGTGGGGGATATCCATTGATTAATGCTACAACACAGTCTGGAGGAGATTTTTCTGGAGAAATAGATATAGAAGCTAGTAATGGAAGTGGAACCTGGAGTCATCCACCAACTATTGATGGTATATGGATTGGAAGTAAATCAAAATGATGAAAAAACTACTACTTATATTACTTTGTTTGCCTATGATTGGGTTTGGGCAGAATTTAGCAATTGGAGATACTTATCAAGGAGGAATTATCTTTTACTTAGATGGAAATG
>ENA-ORDA01000945-ORDA01000945.1-marine-metagenome-genome-assembly--contig:-NODE-945-length-26709-cov-10.483704_pt1 | contig 26709 bp, 30 predicted proteins | sample MGYA00237778_ERZ508506 | MGnify/ENA primary metagenome ERZ508506 (study PRJEB26177, sample SAMN06267891) | marine metagenome | isolation source: Monterey Bay, California, USA | place: Pacific... | reverse complement strand
CCATCTCTACAGGCTCAGTTTCCTGAACTACTTTTTCTTTTGGTGGTACTTGAACGATATCTGTTCTATCTAAGTACTCTAAACCAAGTGCTCGAAACACATAGTCAATGATAGAGTTACTCATCTTGATATTTTCATGCCCTTCAACCATACCCCTTGGCTCAAATGTTTGGAAAGTGAATGTATCCACAAACTCTTCTAGGGGAACCCCATACTGCAGTCCTTTTGAGACAGCAATTGCAAAACAACCAAGCACACCTTTAAGAGTTGCTCCCTCTTTTGCTATGTCAATAAAGACTTCGCCTAGAGTACCATCAGGATACTCACCAGTTCTTAGATATACTTTATGACCAGCAATTCTTGCTTCTTGGGTCCAGCCTTCTCTTCTTTCAGGAAGGAGGAATCTTGGTCTGTTTACTCCTGCATACGCTCTTGAAGGACTAGTTCCTGGAGCAAAGTTACCTTGAATTAACATGGCTTCTTCTTCAAGAATTTTTGTTACTTCAGGATCTGATTCTTCTGAATCGCCATCATCTGAAGAGGAAGAAAGTGGTTGAGAAGCTTTAGAGCCATCTCTGTAAATAGCGATAGCTTTTACTCCAATCTTTGCTGCCTCAAAGTAGCAATCCTCAATATCTTCAATTGTTGCCTCATTTGGCATATTTACAGTTTTAGATATTGCACCTGAAATAAATGGTTGTGCTGCTGCCATCATTCTTACATGGCCCATATAGTGAATGAAACGTTCTCCATCTTTTCCACATTTGTTTGCACAGTCAAAAACATCAAGATGTTCTTCTTTGAGATATGGTGCACCTTCAATTTTTTGAGTTCCACAAATATCTAGATTTGCTTGAGCTATTTCATTTCTTGAGTATCCCAATGTTTCAAGTAGATTGAAATCAAAAGAAGTGTATTCTTCTTCTGGAATACCAAGACCTTTAAGTGTTTCCTCACCTAAGACAAAAACATTAAAAGCATGCTGTATTTCAAAAGCACCTGGTAGGGCAGCTTCGATCTTAGCTACATCTTCCTCGTTCAAGCCTTTCTCTATTAAGGATTGTTTGTTTACATATGGTGAGTTTTCAAGAGACATTGAACCAATAACATAATTAATAATTTCAGTAACTTCATTCGCTTCATAACCAAGAGCATCCAAAGCAGGACCAACTGATTGGTTTACAATCTTCATGTAACCACCACCAGCAAGTTTTTTAAACTTCATTAATGCGAAATCAGGCTCTACACCAGTTGTATCACAATCCATGAGAAGACCAATTGTTCCAGTTGGTGCAAGTACAGTGGCTTGCGCATTTCTGTAACCATTCTTAGTACCAAGTTCAACTGCCTCATCCCAAGACTGTTGTGCTCCTGCTAATAAATCTTCAGGACATAACTCTTGATCAATGGCAATAAGGTCATGGCTTAATCCCTCGTAATCATTTGAATCATATGCTGCTTTTTTGTGGTTATTCATAACTCTAAGCATGTTGTCGGCATTCTCTTTATAACGTGGGAATGTACCAACAATACCTGCCATTTCAGCAGATGTTTTATATGCCTCACCGGTCAACATGGCTGTCAATGCACCGGCGATTGCTCTTCCTAATTTGGAATCGTAAGCAATCCCTTTTCTCATAAGGAGTGAGCCTAGGTTTGCATATCCAAGTCCTAATGTTCTGTAGTCATAAGAACCTTGGGCAATCTCTTTTGATGGGAACTGAGCCATTTCAACTGAGATTTCAAGAACGATAGTCCAGATTCTTAATGCGTGCTTGTAAGAGACAACATCAAATTCCTGTTTTTCATCATCATAGAATTTAACTAGGTTCAAACTTGCTAAGTTACAAGCTGTATTATCTAAGAATAAATATTCGGAACATGGATTAGATGCTCTAATTCTTCCACCCATAGGGGAGGTGTGCCATTCGTTAATAGTTGTATCATATTGCACTCCTGGGTCAGCACATCTCCATGCAGCATCAGCAACTTTTTTCCATAGCTCACGTGCTTTAACGGTCTTCATTACAGAACCATCAGTTCTGGCAATTAGATCCCAGTCACCATCTTCTTCAATAGCTGTTAAGAACTCTGTTGGAACCTTAACTGAGTTATTCGAGTTTTGACCTGAGACGGTGGCATAAGCTTCACCATTGAAATCAGCAGGATAGCCAGCTGCAATAAGTGCACGGGCTTTATCTTCTTCAATAGCTTTCCATTCGATGAAAGTTTCAATATCTGGATGATCCAAGTCAAGAATAACCATTTTTGCTGCTCTTCTGGTTGTACCACCAGACTTGATTGCTCCAGCTGCTCTGTCTCCAATTTTTAGGAAGGACATTACACCTGAGGAAACACCACCACCAGAAAGCTTTTCACCTTCTCCTCTGAGGTTTGAAAAGTTGGTTCCCGTTCCAGAACCAAACTTAAAGAGTCGAGCTTCTTTAACCCAGAGATCCATGATTCCACCTTCATTTACTAGGTCATCATCAATAGATTGAATAAAACAAGCGTGGGGTTGTGGCCTTGAATAAGAGTCATCTGCCTCTACGAGTTCTCCTGATTTAGGATCTACATACCAAAATCCCTGTTTAGGACCTGTTAGATCATATTTATGGTTGAGTCCAGTGTTAAACCATTGTGGGCTGTTAGGTGCTGCCATTTGCGTAGCAAGCATGTACTTGAGTTCATCTTCAAAAGCTTGAGCATCATCTTTTGTTGCAAAGTATCCTGTTGTCTCTCCCCAGTGTCTCCAGGTTTCAGCTAGTCTGTCAAAAACTTGTCGTGAAGAGGTCTCGGAGCCAAGAATAGTATCCCCGTTTTCATCTTTTAAAGTGTTACCTTCATCATCAACTTGCGGAACGCCAGCTTTTCTAAAATATTTTGAAACCATGATGTCTGTTGCAACTTGTGACCATGTTGAAGGGATTTCTACATTTTCCATTTCGAAGACTACTGAACCATCAGGGTTAGCTATCTTTGAAGTTCGCTTCTCCCAAACAATTCCTTTATATGGATCGCCCTTTGATGTATATTTTCTTGTTACCTTTAATCCTGAACTCTTCGCCATGTTTTCTCCTTTTACAACTAAATATGGTGTACTTTGTATATTTAGATACTAAATATAGTGTTTAATAACTATATTACAAATCACTTTAGTTTTCAAGCTTATCTAGGTAAAATTTTCGCGAGGATGTTAGAAGTACAAATTCGATATATACAAGTTGTCTTAACTACAGCAATTTTTGTTGGGTTGCTAATGGACAATATTCAATTATTAACGGCTGTGTTTGTTGGATTACTCTTGGTGTGGCAACTTGAGATGTTGTCAGGCCAACTTCGTGTTGACTCTAAAGAGTACAGATTGATATTAATTTTTATCTCTATAACTTTTTTACCTGTTCTCTTCAATATTTTGAGTGAGTCGAATATTCAAACACTACTTTATATCGTCTTACTATTAGTTCCACTTATTGGGATATTTGTCATAGATTTAAATATTTTCAAATTAGGAAATCTTTTATTTTCAACGATAATTTCAATGACTGTAATTCATTTTATTCTTACTCAATATTTTCAAGACAACATTATGTACTTAACCTATCTTTTCTTACTGTTGTTCTTTATTAAGACAATTGCAACCTTGTTTAATGTGCAATTTAGTAATTTTCAATACTTCTTTAATTTTTTTGCGGCGGTCATAGTTTTTGTTGGAGTCAGTAGCTTCTACGACTACAGCATTTCTCACGTATTGCTTGCAGGAACATTTACGGCATTATTTACAGTGTTGATTAATTTTTTAATTCTGAAACTCCGCTTTGAGTCAGAGTTTATAAACGAACTATCTACGCAGGTATATTTGTATGATTACCTCGTAGCATTTATGCTATCTTTGTTTTTTGTGGATGCAGTAAATATTGTGAATGGTTTATTCTAGTTAGGTGATAGTCGATCAAATAAACAATTCACCGTTTGTAACTAAGGAATTTCTTGATTTAGTAATTCAACTAAATAGTTCTTCTGATAGTGACTTACAGCATGATTTATTTTCAATAAAAGATGGCACCTTATGTAACAGTGGATCAAGAGATTACATAGACTACCGTCCAAATTTTAATCTAACCTCTAAATCCTTAAAAGATCTCAACTGTAAAAAGGTCTCTCTTGACTCTATGCATTTCGATCAAATTAAAGAAATTACAAAATTGTATCCAGAGAACTCACTAAAAATATCAAAACAAGATCAAGTTGTAAATCTTATGCTCCCCGAATCTTACGAGAAGTATCTTGCCGTTCTACCAAGGAAAAAAAGGCATGAGTTAAAGCGCAAAAAAGTACGCTTTCAAGAAAAGTATCCTCAAGCTGTATTGAGGGAATCTAAAGACAGTGAAATATTTGAAACCTTCATAAAGCTTCATAAAACATCAGATGGAGATAAAGGTAATTTTATGAATGATGAAGTTACTGCATTTTTCAGCAGCTTACTAACGATGAAGGGGTGGAAAATTTACTACCTAGAGGTAGATAACGCTATTGCTGCATGCTGTTTTGTTTATGAAGATGAAGTGGGAAGCTATTTATATAATTCAAGTAAAAACAATACTTTTAATGAAGTCAACCCAGGGATTATCATCATTGATAAAATAATTGAACAATTAATCAGCAAAGAGTTCACTTTTTTTGACTTCCTAAAGGGGACAGAACGCTACAAATTTGATTTAGGTGGCATTTCCACTCAACTATATGATATTGAAATCACCTTATGAACATCTTACAAATCAGCTTTCATACAGCTCCAATGAATAGTCTCGGTGTTAATGATGGAGGGGGACTTAATGTGTACGTTGAATCTATTTCAAGAGAATTAGCAAAAGATAACATAGTGCACATTATTACTGGCGAACAAGCAAAAAATATAAGTAAGAGGAATGTAAAGTTAAGTTCTTTTAATCTATTTACAAACCAAGCAAATACCGAAGAGAAAAAAGAATTCCTTGATGAGTTCATCGAAAAAACATTTCAATACATTGAAGAACATGAGATTGATGTTGTACATGCACACTATTGGCTCTCAGGATTAGTTGCCAAAGAGATAAAACAAAGATATAAAATTCCTTTTATTTTTACTTCACACAGCTTGGGAGTTTTTATACAGGAAAATGGTTTAGATAGGATTAGTGCTGAAAAAGAGATTTTTAATTCTGCTGACAAAATTACGGCCTCCAGCCAGTTTGAAAAAGAGAATTTACTAAATCGTTATGGTGCAGACAAGTTAAAAATACATATTGTCACTCCAGGCCTTAATGAAAAAACTTTCAAAGCATTTAGGGGAGAGAAAAGAAAAAATATCATTCTCTCAGTTGGAAGAATACAAAAACAAAAAGGGCAATTACAAACCCTAGATTTATTTAAAAACCTACAGTATCGAATTAAAGGTCTTGAATTAATTTTTGTTGGAGGTCCAAGTGGTGCTGATGGAGAAGCTTATCTCACAAAAATGAAGAACAAAATTGAAGAACTCAGAATCGAAGATGAAGTTCAGTTTGTTGGATCACTGTCTCAAAAAAAATTAGTAAAACTGATGCGTAAGTCTAAATTATTAATTCATTCAGCAGAAAGCGAAACATTTGGCTTGGTTGCAATAGAGGCACATCGTTCAGGTCTTCCAGTTTTAAGTACCAATCAGGGTTCTTTTAAGGAGATTATCTCAAATAACGAAGATGGTTTAGTTTCTAAATCTTTTGAGGATATTCAAGTATACGACTTCATCATAAAGTTATTTGAAAATGAAGAGTATAGATCGCAATTAATTAATAATGCAGTTAAAAATTCTTTAGTATTTAATTGGGAGATAACTGCTCAAAATCTTAAAAAGGCTTACAAAAATATTACCTAAATAACTTCAAAGATATTGGTCTTAAGGACAGTTAAGAACTTAAGTTTTCATTAAAAAAGCTAACAATAACTTTTCCAAATTCCTCGTTATACCCCCAAAGGCTTTCAACATGTCCCATGTCCTCATATCGATAGGTAGTGATTTCAACTCCATTATCGTTTGCAATTTTTATTAAATCATCTGTGTGATGTGCAAGAACTCTTTTGTCTAGCATCCCATTAAAAACCAATATTGGTTGCTTATTACCACCAGCTATGGCAACTTCAGGAGTGACTTCAGTAAGATTTTCACCTCTAAAGATTCTTGCATAGTGTAAAACGGGTGTATAAAGACTAGGAGGAAAACCTTGGAATTCCATCTCTTCTCTTACGAGAGTCTCAAATGCAACTGGCGGATCGTGTACTGCAATTGCGGCAAAATTCTGAGTTTTGGCTCCTGTTTGCAAGGTAGTTAGTGCTCCTAATGACTGACCATAAATACCTATTTTATTTGCACTGATATTCTTTTCGCTCACTAACCAGTCGACTACAGCTGCTGAGTCGTCAGATTCTTTTTGACCTGCAGAATAATATCCATCTTCACAAGTACTGTCGCCATGATCTCTCATATCCATTGCTAAAACATTGAACCCGCTTTTGTACAGTATTCCAGAAGCTAGAAGAACACCAGATGAGTATTTGCTACTTGTTAATCCATGAATAACAACAACAGTTTTTGCCTGTGGATCATTTTGCATCCACCAAGCACTTAGTTTGACATCATCTGTTGAATCAATACTTACTGTTTCGTAGCTTGGCATAAAGTATGGTGTTACATCTACATCATATTCATCCCAACCAGAGAAGTTTGAAGGGTTATTTGTTTGTTCACCCTCCCAGACAGTGCAGGGAACTGTTGCAGATGCATCATAGATGTAGTAGCCAACCCCAAAATATCCAACAATAACTAATACTAAAAATCCGTAAAGTAATTTTTTAATGATTCCCCCTCTTCAAAGTAAATATATACAGATTTATTAGATTATGCTAACTTAAAACAATTTTTCCTGAATATTTAATCTCTATATAATGAAATCTATGAAAAAAATAATTTCTTTCGCAACAGATTTTGGTTTAGAAGATGGCTCAGTAGGCGTTGTTAAAGGTGTCATAAATAGGATAGATCCTGAATTAAAGGTAAATGATATCTCACACGGCATTCCGGCTCAAGATATTAGATATGCAAGCCTCCTCTTAATGAGAGCTATTCAATATATCCCACAAGGAGTCTTACTTGGTGTAGTGGATCCTGGAGTAGGGACAGAGAGAAAAGCAATTGGGATAGAAACCGAGTGGGGTGTCATGATTGGGCCAGATAATGGTTTATTAAATTTGGCTTGCGCAACTGTCGGTGGAGCACAGAGAGCTTTTTTACTTGAAAACACAGATTGGATTATTCCCTCTGAAGGTAGTACTTTCCACGCACGGGATATTTTCTCACCTTTTGCTGCTGGATATGCTTCTGGACAGCTTGCTTTAGAAGAATTTGGACCAGAAGTTGATCTTGGAGATTTAAAGCAGTACTTAATTCCCCTTACAGATGTGTCTGAAAAAGAAATTAAGGGTGAAGTCCTTTATGTAGATCACTTCGGAAACTGTCAAACAAACGTCTCACCTGAAGAACTCAGAAGTTTAAATTTATCTATTGGTGATGTCGTAAACGTAACGGTAGGTAGCCGTAGTTTTAAAACAACTTGGTGTGAAAGCTTCCAGAGTGAGTATTTAGATAATGTCGGCCTAATAACTGACTCTTGGGGAATGGTTTTAATATTTAGAAAAAATGGTAATGCTGCAGAAATCCTAGAGTGTAAAGATTCCTCGAAGGTTAGCTTTTCAATTTAAATGAAGCTTAAGACAATAAAACCAGATACAAAAATAATTACTGCTAACAGCACTACAAAAACTAATGTCCAAGGTCTCATAAGAATATTTTAGGTTTATGAAAACTTTACATTTAGTTGTTACAGAAAACTGTGAACTTTGTGAAAAGGGTTTAAATACCATTTCACTTTTAAATAAATTTTTTAAAATTAATACCGTTCAAGTGGAAGATGGATTCCAAGAATATCTTTTAAGAGTTCCTGTGCTGCTCAATGGAAATAAGGTCCTCGATGAAGGAATTTTAAATAAAGGTACTATTTTAAAGAACTATTTATTTTCTTAAATATCTATTGGTTTCGAGAGATCTCTATTTTGAATTTCATATTCTAAGAACTCAATAATTTTTTCTGCAACATCAATTCCGCTTGCACGTTCAATCCCTTCAAGTCCAGGTGATGAGTTAACTTCTAAAACTAATGGTCCACGATCTGATTGAATCAGATCAACACCTGCAACTTGAAGACCTAAAACTTTCGCTGACCTTACAGCACTCTCTTTTTCCTCATCAGTCATCTCATAATTTAAAACAGACCCTCCAAGATGCACATTGGATCTAAATTCACCAGGTTTGGCTTTTCTCTTCATCGAAGCAACAACTTTATCACCAACTACTATCGCTCGGATATCTTCACCGTCTGCTTCTTTAATAAACTCTTGAATCAAAATGTTTGCATCAATATTTTTCATTGTCTCGATAGCACTAATTGCAGCCTCCATAGTTTCCGTAAGAACGACACCTCTCCCTTGGGTACCTTCTAATAGTTTTATTACAAAGGGAGGTTCACCTACTGTATTAAGGACAGCTTCAATATCTCTCGAAAAATGAACATAGCCAGTAACGGGCATTTCAACACCACTATTACCAATAAGTTGAAGAGCTCTTAGCTTATCTCTTGAACGACTAATCGAGGCCGAAGAGTTAGCTGATAGAGAACCCATTAATTCAAATTGTCTGACCACAGCCGCACCGTAGAATGTCCAAGTTGCTGCAATTCTAGGAATGACCGAATCAAAACTAAGTTCATCACCTCTGAAAAAAATTCTTGGGTTTGCTTTTGCAATATTCATATAGCAACGGAGATAACTCACAACTTGTGTGTCGTGACCTCTTTTTTTTGCTGTTTCATACAATCGTGAAGTTGAATACAAATTTATATCTTGAGAGAGAATCCCTAACTTCATTTCTTAATTTTTCTTTCTTTATCATTTGATTTTGTTAAAAAACTAATAGATGGATTTACAACCCATCTTCTTCCAAGTGCTTTTCTTCCAATCAACATTGTGTAATCCATCGGCCCTCTGTCAGTTAATGTAAGTTCAATCTTCTTAGCAATACCATCCATTAATAAAGTAGTTTTAATATATGGTCTTTTTTCAACATCTCCATTTGAACTCTTTATTCTTTTATAACCCTCAAGCGGGGCCGAGGTTTTTCTAACAGTATTATTTCTTTTCATGACTGTGAATTTTACATATTTAACTTTGTTTCTAGATACAATTTTTATATCTGCAGCATCAATTGAAGCAAGATTGGCACCTGTATCAATTTTTGCGATGACACTTACAATGTTTAAATCAGGTAGAGCTGCATTCTCTTTCCAGCCTACGACTCTCTTAGCCCTTTTTTTTGCAGCCACTTAGAGAACTACGTAAAACAATAAGCCCGCAAAAGCGATTAGAGCTAAATGAAAATAGATAACAGGTAACATAGCAAAATATTAATTAGTTTTTGAAAAGAAACAAAGTGTTTTTTAAGGAGTTGTACTGACCGCTTCTATATTTTCTTCGTCTTCTTCTGTTTCAAGAAGACCACAATCAATGAGTACTTCTTCTGTATTTCCTCCACCGAATACCACTCTTTCAAACACAACAACCGCCATAAGTTCTTCTTCAGTTAATTTACCTTGGAATCCAGGCATGCCGCCGATTGATATTGTATCTTCAGCACCATAAGCTGCTCCTACTTCGGCCTGCCAGCCAGCTGATCCAAGTTGTATCCACTTCGCGTGATCTGCACATGTTGGGAATGTTTTATAAAGTGCTCCGCCGATAAAAGATGGTCCAACACCACCCCCACCATTAGCCCCGTGACAACCAGCACATGCCGCGGCACCTGAATATACTTGCTGACCCACAGCTACATAATTAACAGCGTTTGTAGAGGCTACACCTTTTCCTTCAAAGGGTGATCCATCACAATTAACAGTTTGTTGAGATTTTCTATCTACATCTAAGATTCCATTTACTCCGCATTCCTGTGCACCAGAAGTATTAATCATTCCTATGAGGATAAATACTGGAATAATCATAAAGCTAAAGTTCAACCACCTTGGGAGAGTAGTGTCAGTATTTAACTTAATACCCATAGTGTTGTTGGCCATGGAGACTTTTTTGATTACAGTTTCAACTTTTGTTGTTACTGATTTAGCAACAGGAGCCTCTTCAACTACAACTTCTTCTTTGACTTCTTCTACAGGAGCCTCTTCAACTACAACTTCTTCTTTGACTTCTTCTACAGGAGCCTCTTCAACTACAGGCGCTGATGCGGCAATTGCCTCTCCACCAGCCCATGATTGTAAAACTTCTTCAACAGTATTTCCAGATGCTTCAGCTCTTGCTTCAGCAGACCTTTGCACAAGGGTCTCTGGAGCTCCAAGTATCTCTGCTACTTTGGCTAATAATTCACCCACTTATATCACAGCAACTTTCCTTCGTATCAATTTTGGATAAAGTTTTAGCACCAGAATAATAACCAGCGGGGTAGGTGGGACAAACAGCTTGTATAGTGCCATCATTGAGTTCTAATACCATTCCATCAAAGTTTCTTGAAGTCATATATTCTTCTGCATCCTCTTGGCAACAAAAAGGTTTTGAACATCTTGTAATATCCCAATCGTTGTTTACCTGTTTTTTACTCATTTACTTCCCCTAAGGATAATAAATAAGTTAATAAATAATCTAAATCTGAGGTGCTTAAGAAATCATAGTTAGGGTGAGGAATAGTATCTCTCACTGATGCAGAGTCTGTTAAATATCTAGTTAACCATTTTTCATTGTTGGTGGGTTCTCTTGTTGCCGATGTAGATAAGTCTGGGCCTAATCGAAGTAATCCAGTGTTCTTTATAATTACCTCATCGGCAAATTTATTTTTTAAAATTTTACCATTCTGTGAATCTGGTATTAAAAGTCTTACATTTTGTGTATGACATGATTGACAATTTAAATCGTTATAAACTTGAGCACCTTTTAATACTTCTTGGCTTACTGCAATTTCATTATTTAGAGACTCAGCAACCAAATCAGCACTCTGATTTTTAGGTATTGCAAATGCAAAGAAGTAAGTAAACATGGCAACACCTAGAACACCAGCGATGAAGATTAAAGAGCTTTCCTTTTTTAATTCAACAGATTCCTCTTCAATAACTTTCTCCATTGTTTCTACAGGAGCCTCTTCAACTACAACTTCTTCTTTGACTTCCTCTACAGGAGCCTCTTCAACTACAACTTCTTCCACAGGAGCCTCTTCAACTACAGAAGTCTCAGCTGCTGGCGCTGATGCGGCAATTGCCTCTCCACCAGCCCATGATTGTAAAACTTCTTCAACAGTATTTCCAGATGCTTCAGCTCTTGCTTCAGCTGATCGCTGAACCAATGTTTCTGGAGCTCCGAGTATCTCTGCTACTTTTGCTAATAACTCACTCATCATTATCTCCTGATATCTCTGATACAGTTTCAGACTCAGTAACGGATCCACCAATAATTGCTTTTAGTGTTGAGAGGGTAAATAAGAATGTTGAAAGTAAAAATAATAAAGATAGAAACAATATGAAAGTGTATGGAGTTGAAATTAATGACCATGTGATCAAGAAACCTTCTCCATAAATTGTTGGATTACCTGCATTTGCACCAGCATTCCATGAAAATCCCGAATTAATTCCAATTAAGGTATTCAATGAAAGTGTCGCTACAACAGAGGTTCCTAAAAGATAAGCATTAAAAGTTTCCAATCGACCATAGATGAATTCTCTTCCGTATATTTTTGGCACTAGATGATAGACAAATGGAATCAAGATAAGAATGAGGCTATACATATATCCGTAACGGACACTGTATTCAAAATTAGTAAGACTTACAATCGGCGTAACATTAGATATTGAACTAATAATTTGTAAAACATTTGTTAATCCAAATACGACAAAAGCAAAACTTATCAGAACTGAAAAAACAGGCTCTTTATTTTCTTTTGTAGCAATGGTCTTTGAGTAATTAACTATTAGAGCAAGGAGTGGAATTATCAGGCTAAGGGAGAGGTAAATTGAGACATTCTCAATCCAATCAGGTAACGTAGTTCCATAAAAATATTTAAAACCAGTCCAAGGTAATAGGAATAAATAACCCCAGAAACTTATTGTCCCCAGTGTTTTACTGAATAAAGTTGCTTGCATACCTTTAGTTATCAAGAAGTAAAAAATTGATAAGAATACAAACGAACAACCAACATATATATGTGTTGACAGGTACATAGAATTTATGAAAAAGTTATCAGACATAACGGTGTATTCGCTTCTGTAAATTAGTAATGAAATTAGATAAAACACAACAGCCCCAAGTAGAAATTGACTACTCAAAAAGATTGAGGGTTCTTTTTTAGCTAAAAAGTTTAACAATATGAGACCTAAAAAAGCTCCGACTAAGAGTATTTTAATTAATAAAAGAACAGATGTATTTCCAAGATCGAGTAACTGTTCAGGTGATATAAAAGCTAGTACCACATCTATAAATTCAATGCCGATTAACCCAAGTCCGGTGAGGAAGAAAAGAGGAAATATAATTATCGATCTTCCTAATGACTTAGACAAAAGGTAGACAACTGTCACAACCAATATAAAAGAAAATAAAAAATTGAAACTGATTTGGTTCGACAGCTTATCTAAAAATCCATAATTTAGAACCTGGTTTCCAGGAAGAACATTTGAGAAGGATCTAAAGGCATCTTTTAAAAAATTTATTGAAGCAGATAGTAAAACTACTAAAGGAAGTAGAAAAATAAAAACTTTGGATAAGTCTTGTTCATTGTTTGGAATCAATTTTATTTTCATCAATTTCTATACTAATTACTCAAACAAACTTTAGTAGTAAACATAATAAATACAGAGAAAAAACTTAATAAATTAATAAAAAAACTTATTCATTCAATTTATAATATTGCATGGTTTTGCGATAAAATAGAATGTAAACATTAAGGAACTGCGTTGATAAATTTTGTATATAGAAACCGAGTAAAACTCGGTTTACCAACTTTCTTTGCTGGCTTAGGTAGCTTGACGGGTGGAGTTATAGTTGCTCATTATGCAGGTTTTCCTCAAGGTGAAATTGTAGATTATTTCAACTGGATACCAAGAGGTTGGCTTCCACAGACCATTGGTCAATTTATTGCCTTTAGTGGCAGTCAATTAATTCTTATTGGATTAGTTCTTATGGCATGGAGCGATAAACCACTTACCTGGAGTAAGGCAGCATATTTTTCTTTTTTAAGCTGGCTTCAACTTACATTAATTTTTGGGGTCCTTCCATCGGAGTGGCTGAACCTAGCACAAGGTCCATTAGAGTGGACTAACCAAAGAGAGTTTATTAAATTTCCACCAATGTTATTTCTTGGTAATGAAGTCTCTATGAGCTTTGGAGCTTTGAAAGATGTTATCCAATTAGGAATATCACAAGGTGCATTAATTGCTGTCTTTGTGCTTGGGTACATGGTTCAAGATATCAATAACATGAAAGAAAAAGGCAAAGTTAAAATTTCTGACTATGGCAAAAAAGTTGTGAAAACAGGTACAGATGGCTAAAAAATCTGAAGTACTAATAGAAATGCCAGAGTTTGAAAAAAAATACAATCTTGCAATGGTTGATGCACAAAAAGTATCATCTAGAGTTCGTCCGAAACAATTTCTTCATATCGACGAAGCAGAATGTATTCTTTGTGAGGGTTGTGTAGATATTTGTCCGTGGAAATGTATCCACTATTTATCTGTTGATGCCATCGATGACTCTGTAAATGTAGAGTCTCCCAATGCAGAAGAAGCTCCAGGCTTTTTCGTCGTTGACGAAGATGCTTGTACAAGATGTGCGCTCTGTGTTGACAGGTGTCCTACTGGAGTAATTTCATTAGGTAAATTTGCTGGATCTTTAGCTGATGCAGCTGTTGAGAATGGTGTGTATACAGCACCTTGGGATGAAGACTCAGGGGAAAGAACTGACAGACACGGGTATATATATGGAAGGTTATAAAATAATATAATGGCAAAATTAACCCTTAAAGAGAGATTCAAAAAAGTATCCGCCGGTTCCGGAGATGCAGCTAGAGCAAGCAAGTTTGCGACAAGTATTTTTCGTCCAGGCTCACCTTTTAGAAAAGGTTATTCTGATAGCCCGAGAAACAGATCATATGTAGTGATGAACAACGTTCTCTATCACTTACACCCTGTAAAAGTGAAACGACATGGTGTGCGTTTGTCATACACACTTTGCCTAGGAGGAATGAGTTTCTTCCTATTTATAGTTCTGACTATTACAGGTATTTGGTTGATGTTTTACTTTCGACCAACAGAGATGGCCTATGCAGATATTCAGGCCCTACAGACGAGCGTAGCATTTGGTTCCTTAGTGAGGAATATGCATAGGTGGGGAGCACACCTTATGGTTCTTGTAGTTTTTCTTCATATGTCACGAGTTTTTTATCATGGAGCATATAAAGCACCTAGAGAATTTAACTGGGTCATAGGCGTTATTTTGTTATTTTTAACATTATTTCTGTCTTTTACTGGCTACCTTCTTCCTTGGGATCAGCTGGCTATTTGGGCTGTTACTGTCGGTGGCAACATGGCAAGTTACACGCCGGTGTTTGGCGCCCAAATTAAGTTTGGGTTATTTGCTGGCTTAGAAGCAACAACAGCTACATTGCTCAGATTCTATGTATTGCACGTTCTATTCTTCCCATTCATCATTGTTATCTTTATGGCAATTCACTTTTGGAGAGTTAGAAAAGATGGAGGTATCTCTGGACCGCTCTAGAGAATTATAAAACATGGTTGATATCCCAGAACACTTACTTTTAAGATCCGCAGAAGCTAGAGCTAAGGCTTTGGGGATTACTGTTGAGCAAGCTCTTGCTGAAATGAAAGGTGAAGCTGCCCCGACTGTTGTCGACGAGGAGCCAGAAGTCATTGAAGTAGACTTACCTACACCAGTTGAAGCTGAAGCACCTGCTCCTGTAGAAACTCCTAAAGTTGAAGCAACACCTGCAAAAGCTGAAGCACCTGCTCCTGTAAAAGCAGCAACACCTGCTCCTCCAAAAGCAGATACGCCAGAAGAAGTAGATTTTGCTCCAGAAGTTAAAGTAACACAAAGACTATTAACTGTCGTTAAGGCAAAACCAATTCAGAAAGCGGCATCTGAGCCAGTTGATAAAGTTAACACTTGGCCACACCTCATGCTTCCAGAGTTTATTTCATTAATGGCAATGATGGCATTTTTAATTTTATTGAGTGCAATACTGCAGGCACCACTTCTAGAAGAGGCAAATCCAAATATTACCCCTAACCCAGCAAAAGCTCCTTGGTACTTTCTTGGTTTACAGGAGGCATTATCTTATTGGGATCCGCAGATTGCTGGAGTTATGATTCCACTTGTTATTGGCTTAATTGGTTTTGCAGCTATTCCATATATTGATAGAAACAAGGAGAACAATCCGTCAAAGAGAAAATACGCAATCATGATGTATACATTTTTCCTAGCTGGAGCTGGAACACTTACGATAATCGGAGTGTTGTTTAGAGGACCTGGTTGGAACTGGACGTATCCATGGATTGACGGCATATGGTTTGATGACTTATTAGATTGGATATATTTCGAATGAGCATAGTTGAGCTATCTTTTATTGCCATTGGGGCAATAGGTTTATTAGGTGTTGTAGGAATTGTCGCAATTGTTAGCGGTAGAGGACCTGGAAACATTGATTGGAAGAAAAACTTAGACAAACGAGCTGTAAAAGCCGAAAAGAGTAAAGAAAAGACAAGTTTTTTTGCACCCTCAAAACCAAAATCAGTTGAAGAAGTAAATGTCGAAGAAGTTACAGCAGATGAAACTGAAGAAGTTGTAGAAGAGACTGACGGCTCAATCAAAATTGAAGAAAAAGTAGTTTACGAAGAAATCTCTGAAGAAGAGAGATACATCACAAGAAAACAATTTTTAGGAAAAGCACTTGGAGGCACGTTTGGAGCTTTCATGGGAATCCAAGCGCTGGCATGGCTTGGGTTTCTGTGGCCAAAAGTATCAGGTGGTTTCGGTTCCAAGGTTGATGCTGGGAAAATTGAAGATCTGAAAAATCAAATTATACAAGCAGATGGTTCTGTTATACCTGCTTTCATTCCAGAGGCACGAGCATATGTTTTACCATTCAGCGAGAGTACCGCAGGAGATTCACAATTTACTGACGGATCAACAATTGCTGATGGATTAGTCGCCGTTTATCAAAGGTGTGTCCATCTTGGTTGTAGGGTTCCATGGTGTAACTCATCTCAAGGTTTCGAATGTCCATGTCATGGTTCAAAATACAATATGGTTGGAGAGTATTACGCAGGACCAGCACCCAGAAATTTAGATAGATTCGTAGTAAATGTGTCATCAGCAGGAAAGCTTATTATTGACACAGGTACAATTATTGAGTCCCCTAGAGCTCCAGGACTTTCTGTAAAATATCCTCAAGGTTTATCATGTATCGCTTTAGCTCCAACTGAAGAGTCTTAATGAATAGTTCTATTTTCATAACCCTTCTTTCATTAGCTATTGTTGGTGCTTTGGCATACTTTGCTGCTGTTGGGTTTAGAGGTTCTGGAAAGAATGAAGAGCTACCTGCAAACCTTACAAAATATAAATCTGATGATGAATTGGAAACCAAACACCTTGATAAGTCATTGTCATGGGCTGTACTTATTGCTTCCCTTTTAACTATTATGATTCCACTTTATTATCTTGGTGAAGACTCACGACAAGAGAGTTTCGTTGAAGAGTTTGAAGATGTCTCCGTAGAAAGAGGACATCATTTATACGAAGAATTTGGCTGCGGCAATTGTCATGGTGTAGATGGTGGCGGTGGAGCTGCTTCCTACGTAGAAAAACGTAGTGGAGTTAAGGTAACGTGGGCAGCACCTGCAATTAATAATGTTTTCTATAGATATGATGATTCGGAAGTTAAATACTGGCTTATTTATGGAAGAGCCAACTCACCTATGCCTGCTTGGGGTCTTGAAGGTGGAGGTCCAATGAATGATGGACAACTTGAAGATTTGATTGACTACCTACACTCATTTCAGGTAGAGCAGTCCTTTGAATTAGGAACTATTGAATCAAGTATCAACTCTTCTTTACTCAGACTTGAGAACTCAGCACTTCAAGTAGAAAACGAAATTATTAACCAGAAACTTTTAATTGAAGAAATAAAAGCTGGGCCAGCAAAACTACCTGTCTTACAAGAAGCTGTTGATAAAATTTCAGCATTACTTGAAAAAGATAGCGGGATTGATTCGGATGAGGATGGTCTCTATGACTCGGTAGAAGTTGAGATTTCAGAATATAGTGCAACAATTGCAGACATTGTAGGTTTATCTATTTTAAACCTGAACCCAGAAGAAGAAGAATCGACACCATCTAGAAAAGACGCTTCTGTCGCTAGGGGTTACCTATCACAACTCAACTCACAATTAATCAACACCGGGATATTAGTAGATGGTCAAGAAAAATTCTTGAACGAAGGTTTAGAGGGACTTAAATTCTTGGAAACAGCCTTAGAACAGAGACTATGGGAAGTTTCATTTGAGGATATCGCTGAATCTACATTTGGCGGCAACATCGATGAAGCTAAAAGAGCTGTTGGACTCTTCAACGCTTACTGTGCACGATGCCACACTGCAGGTTACTCAGCTGGTGTAGCGTACACAAAAAAAATTGGATCTGGCGGATTAGGGCCGGCACTTAGAGGTGGTAGAGCGAATATACAATTTAAATCTAGAGATGATCTCATTGATTTTATTATCAATGGTTCTGTCAATGGTAAAGGGTACGGAGTTAATGGTGTTGGCGGAGGCAAGATGCCAGGATTTGGAGCTGTATTACCAGAGTCTGACATTGCATTAGTGATAGACTATTTAAGAGGAATGGAGCCTGATGCGTGACATAATGAGATCTTTGCTTTCAGCAAATCTAACAATCACTGGAATAATTATGTTTATCGGCTCTCTTGTAACATTTTTTGGATCTACCTTTTTAATCAATGCAACCAACCTTGGTAAAAGATTAGGATTTTTAGTAGTTGGAGCAGGAACATTCGGTTGGTGTATTATAAATTCAATACTCTTTGTTCTTTACGCACCCCGAGGTCCAAAACCTGCAGAAATTGAAGGACTAAATGCTTTCGAAATTAGAATTCTACCTTTAACATTTCTCGCTGGTTCCACAATACTCTTTGTAATGTTTGTCCTTGCACTCAATAGGTACGAACAAGAGAAAACTGAAGCTGAAAACACTACTGATTAAAAAACTATAAACCTCTCTTCTGTATAATTAAAATATGGAACAAATAGTAGATATTATCACAACAATCGTACAAGTAATTATCGTCGGTATAGTTATTTTCAGACTTTTCAGAATACTAAGACCCTTCGAGAGAGGTCTAATAGAGAGATTCGGAAAATACAACAGGGAAGCAAGTCCAGGTTTAAATATTGTTATTCCTTGGGTTGAACGTCTCATCATAGTTGACATGAGAGAGCAAGTTATTGACGTACCTCCACAAGAAGTTATTACAAAAGATAACGTAAATATCACAGTTGATGCTGTTATATATTACGAACCAACAGATCCGAAGAAATTAGTTTATAACGTAGGAGACTTCATTACCGCTGCAACAAAACTAGCTCAAACTAACTTAAGAAATGTTGTCGGTGATTTGGAACTAGACGCAGCACTGACATCAAGAGAAAATATTAACACTCAATTAAAACTTATTCTTGATGAAGCAACTGATAAGTGGGGTACTCGAGTTGTAAGAGTTGAGATTCAAAGAGTAGATCCACCACAAGATGTTCAAGATGCAATGAACAAGGTGATGAAAGCTGAAAGAGACAGAAGAGCAGCAGTTACTGAAGCTGAGGGTGAGAAAAAAGCTGCAATTTTGACCGCTGAAGGTGAAAGACAGTCACAAATATTATCTGCACAAGGTGAAGCAGAAGCTCTTAAAGCTGTTGCTGATGCACAAAAATATGAAAAAATTGCAGTCGCTGAAGGTGAAGCAGAGGCTATTGAACAAGTCTTTAATGCAATTCATAAAGGAAATCCATCAAATGATTTGATTGCTATTAAGTATCTTGAATCATTAGAAAAAATTGCCGATGGAAATGCAACCAAGATATTCTTACCAGCTGAATTATCAGCGACGTTGGGAAGTATTGGGGCTATCTCTGAGTTATTTAAAGAAGATAAAGAAGAATCAGATAAACTTGCTGACGAATAGGTAGATACCTATTAGTAGAAGTGAGATACCACTTACTTTATTTATTAGACTTTTTGTTTTGTCAGATGAATTCTTGAAAAAGTAATCACTAGTAAATGCATAGGTGATATCTGCAATAAAATTTATAACTAGAGTTATAAGACCAAGATAAATTAAGCTCACAAAATAACTTGTTTCGTCTGACATGTAAATGGGTAACACAGTGAGATAAAAAACCCACATTTTAGGATTTAAGAGATTAACTTGAAAACCTGATAGAAAAGCTGAATTATCAGCAAGTTTTTTTTGGGTGCCTGTATCTGATGTAATTGTTTGGTAGCCCTTAAAAATAATATAGATAGAGCCAATAAAGTAAATAATATTAATCATGACAGGTACAGTGTTGACTAAAAGACTTACAACTATTGCAGAAACTAAGGTTATTCCTATTGCTCCAACAGCAGCACCTATACCAACCTCAATACCCTTACGTCGTGAATTCTGGACAGATTGATTTACAACTAAAGCAATAATTAAACCAGGGCTAAAAGCAACACTAAATTGGATTATTAAAAAAGGGAGTAAAACTGTAGAACTAATCACACAAGTGCAGTACTAGATTCAAGCTTTACTTTTTTGAAGCTCAGGAACTCCAAGAACCATACTTATTTCAAGATCTTTGTACTCTTCTGCTATCTGATTACCAATAATAATTAGTAGCTCAAGGGTTGCCTCTTTTTTTCCTTCATTAGCTCCAAAAGTACGCGGAGCATCAGTGTATTGTTTTTTTAAATTACTAAATAGTTCTGTTGATTCTGTTTTATTGAAATTATCAGAAATCATTTTTTTAGTAATTGATTCAAAACTTTTTCTTTGTCTTCTTGGTAGGTTAAATTTCATATAGATATACTAACTAGCTATTGATTCTTACTTGTAGAGAGACTTCATAATCTTCCGAGTACTTAACTGTATCTAGTTCAGTAAAATCAAACTTTTTATGAAAACTAAATGATGGCGTATTTTTGCTAGGAAGTAAATTTATTTCAGCTGTTAAGTGTGAAATGTTATTGATTTCAGCAAAGTTAACAACTTCATCATAAAGTTTTGAACCTATAGACTTTTTCCTATAATTTTTATCAACAGCTATTCGATCAATATATAAAAAATCACTTATTCGTTGGCTAATTTCGCTGAAATTTTTATGATCAAAATCACCCATATAAGAGTTTGTTGTTTCTGTATCTTGGAAACAAATTACAAAACCGACAACTTCATTATCCACAACTGCACATAAGTTATAGTCTGAGTTATCTAAAGAATTTCGAAGCTCTTCTAATGTTATAGATCCAACCTCGGGAGTATTCTCTTGATTAATTCTGTGACATTCTATTAAGTTTTCACTACTGATTTTGTTTATTTTCATTTGATACTCGTAAAATTATACATTGTATGTATAAAATGCTAAATTGTTCATATGGGAAATACTACAGTATTAATGAGTTCACCGGAATACTTTAAAGTCGAATATTCTATCAACCCATGGATGGTTGAGGGTGTTAGCGTAAATCTTGAGCTAGCAAAACAGCAATGGGAAAATCTAAAAACAACAATTGAACAGGCAGGTGCTTCTGTTGAGGTAGTGCCACCCCACGAACAGTATCCAGACCTAGTGTTTACTGCAAATTCAGGAATAATTAATGAAGATAAAGTTTTAATTGCAAATTTTAAATACAAAGAGAGACAAGGCGAAGAGGAAATTTACTCTAATTGGTTCTCAGAAAATGGATATACAGTATCGAGAATTCCATCTGACTTTAAATTTGAGGGAAGAGGCGATGCATTTGTTTTGGATGAATATCTTGTCGGCTCCTACGGCATAAGAAGTGATAAAGAAGCCCTGTTATATATAGCTAGTGAGTTTGGACTTAAACCAAAAATTGCAGAGTTAGCCGATCCAAAATTCTATCATTTAGATACCTGTTTTCAGCAACTACCAACAGAAAATAAAGATGCAATTTTCTATCCAAAAGCATTTAAAGATGAGACGTTATCTGAATTTGCTGACATCTTTAACTTAATTCCAGTCTCTGAAGATGATGCTAATAAATTGGCATGTAATGCTGTAGTGATTAATGACACAGTAATTTTTCCATCAGAAGATATTGAAGTTATGGAAAAAATCAGAGAACTTGGACTCAATGCTGTCTCTGCAAATGTTTCAGAGTTTCTTAAATCTGGCGGTGCATGCCAGTGTCTTGTAATTACATTAAAGTAAGAATATGATTCTTAAAGCTATTTTTTGGCCAATTAAAAAGTTATTGTTCTTTCCAATAAAGATTCTTTTTTATGGAACACTCCTATTTATTGTTGGTATTTTATTTTTTCAATACAGAGCTGACTATGAGGTAGATGTAAGTCCATTGAGTGTCGCTGAGTACGAGAATTGTATCAATGTTATTGACGACTATGATGTCACCATAAATCTACTTTCACAGTATGTTGAAAAACTTGATAGTCAGCAACAATCTTTTCTATACAGCTATCTACCAGATTCATTTAGTGTCTTAACAACGCCCCAAGAGATAAGTGAAGAAGACTTTCAAAATGTCAGAACATTTCTAAAGAACTACTTACAGGCTGGAAGATTCCCGGGTATGGGAGGAAAAGCCCTAGCTCCTCAAGCTGCAAGTTTATGCAGAGATGGATTAAGTTAAATCTTCAACACTTGCATTCGTTAACTCAACAAGTGTTTCAGGTGAAAGAAAAAACTTACTAACTCGATTTCCACCACCTATAAAAACCTTCTCTCTATTCATGACATTTTTATCCACGTAAATTTTTATACTCTCTGGAAGGCCTAAGGGACTGATTCCTCCATATGTTTGTTCCGTCAGTAGTTCAGCTTCTTCTCTGGAAGCAAAACTTAGTTTTTTAGAATTTAAGACAATCTTCCCTTTATGGTTTACATCTAATCTATCTACGCCAAGTACACAAAATAAAGCATAAAACTCTTCTGGTTTCTTAGACTTTATTAAAATTGCATTACACGAGTCTTCTATTTTGTATCCGTAGTGGTCACAAAAGCTCTGTGTATCTGAGAATTCATCTTTACACTCAAAGATTTCTAGATTTTCTTGATTCTCACCATAAACTTTTTCTACTGTTTTATGAATATCTACCATATGAATAATGATATATGATTTATTTATGTAGTATTCTTTTATGGAATTTAAAACAATCATCGAACCTTTTAAAATAAAATCTGTTGAACCACTCGCAATCACTACTCCAGAAGAGAGAAAAGAGTACCTAGAAAGAGAACACTGGAATTTATTTGGTCTTCAGTCACAAGAGGTCACAATAGATCTATTAACTGATTCTGGAACTGGTGCAATGTCATCCGAGCAATGGGCAGCAATTATGAGAGGCGATGAAGCCTATGCAGGTTCTCATTCTTGGCAAAGGTTTAATAAAGTATTAACTGAACTTACAGGGTACAAACATATCATTCCAACTCACCAAGGCAGAGCCAGTGAGAAAATTCTTGCAACAATAACCGTTAAAGAGGGTGACATTATCCCAAGCAACAGCCATTTCGATACAACAAGAGCTAACTTTGAGGCTGCTCTTGCAACACCAGTAGATTTACTTTGCAAAGAGGGATTAGATCTTTTAACTCCAGCACCATTTAAAGGAAATATAGATTTAGAAAAATTAGAAGCCCTACTAAATAGTGATGATATAGACAAAATTCCTTTCGTTTTAATGACAATTACAAATAATACAGGTGGAGGACAACCTGTATCAATGGAGAATCTTAAAGCCGTAAAAGCTCTGTGTGAAAAATATAATAAGATGTTTCTTCTAGATGCTTGCAGATTTTCAGAAAATGCGTGGTTCGTATCACAAAGAGAAGACTCTTATAAAGATATTGAGATAAGAGAGATTGCCAAAGAGGCGTTTCGCTTAGCTGATGGTTGTACCATTAGTTTAAAAAAAGATGGTTTCGGTAACATTGGAGGCGTTCTAGCTTTTAATGACGATGCTCTCGCAGAGGCAGCTAAAAATGTATTGATATTAACTGAAGGTTTTCCCACATACGGTGGACTTACAGGAAGAGATTTAGATGCATTAGCTCAAGGTTTAATTGAAATTACAGATAGAAACTATCTTGAATATCGTGCACGATCCATTTCGTATTTAGCAGAGAAAGCTCTTGAGTATGGAATACCTATCGTCCAACCTGCAGGTGGACATGCTCTTTATATAGATGCAAAAACATTTCTTCCTCACATTCCTCCACATCAATATCCGGGACATTCACTTGCATGTGAGATATATCTGATAGGTGGTGTTAGAGCTGTTGAGCTCGGAACATTGGCATTTGGGGTTGCTGGAGAAGATGGAAAAGATGATACTCCTGCAACACACGAGTTAGTTAGACTTGCTGCTCCCAGAAGATCATATACACAAAGTCATTTTGACTATGTCGCTGAGGTTCTTGAAAAATTAGTAGAAACTAAAGATAAATTAAAAGGCTATGAAATTATAGAACAACCACAACTACTCAGACACTTTACCGCAAAGTTAAAGCCGTTAGTTTAATTTTTTAAACCAAGAAAATGATATATAATTAATGCGGTTGAATGAGGTATTAGGTGATTAATAAAAAATATTTTATTATTTTTCTTTTATTCCTTACAACCTGTTCTGAAAATTCATTACCTATCAATGAAACAACAACTACTTCAACTACATTAATTTTAAATGAAATAAGCAATGAAGAAGAACCAGATATTTACGTTATGTTACTTTGGCATCAGCACCAACCTTATTATCCAAAAAACGCAGATGGGCACTTTACTAAACCGTGGGTAAGATTGCATGCTACGAAAGATTATTTAGATATGGTTGAACTTGTCCAAAAGTATGAAGGTCTCAGAGTTACCTTTAACCTTACACCAACTCTTTTAAATCAATTAAGAGAACTGGAGAATGGTGTAAAAGATATATATTGGGTACACACTGAGATTGAAGCAGAAGAATTAGATGATGATCAAAAAACATTTATTAGAAATAGATTCTTTGATATAAGTTCAAGAACAATAAATAAATCATCAAGATACCTAGAACTTAAGAATCTTAGACAATTTCCCGAGAAATGGACTGAAGCAGACTATCTAGATTTACAAGTATTATTTAATCTTGGTTGGACTGATCCTAAGTATTTATTGGAAGAACCACTTAATTCTATTAACCGTAAAGAGTCAAATTTTACAGAAAATGATAAAGCCACTGTACTTGAAGTTCATATGGATATAATTCAAAAAGTAATCCCCACACATCTAAAAGCTTATCAAGAAAATGATATTGAGATCATAACTACTCCGTATGCACACCCAATACTTCCACTTATTCATGATTCCAATCTCGGAAAAATTGGAGATACACAGTCTCCTTTTCCAGAAAACCATTACAAATATCCTGAAGATGCACAAGTGCATGTAACAAAAGGAAAACAAGTTTTTGAAAACAATTTTGGATTTTCTCCTAATGGTATGTGGCCAGGAGAAGGTGCAGTTGCTCAGGATGTTTTAAAATATTTTAATAATGAGAATATATCTTGGATAGCCTCAGGAGAACAGCCTCTATCTAAATCATTAGATGTTAGATTCCAACGCTGGGTTGGGGGAGTATCTTCAAAACCAGAATTACTTTACAGGCCTTGGAATACCAAACTAGATAATGAAGAATCCGTAGCAATATTTTTTAGAGATAATTATCTTTCGGATAACATGTTTAGCTACTCTAGCAAGAGAACAGATCTTGCAGTTGCTGAGTTTGAAAACACAATGCTGAAAATTCGTGAAAAAACAACTGACTTAGAATTTACCCCAGTGGTTTCGATTATTGCTGATGGCGAGAATTTCTGGGAGTCTTATTCCAATGACGGTATAGATTTTCTTAACGGAATGTATGACGTTCTTACAAAATATGAATGGATTCAAACCGTTACCCCTTCTGAATATTTAGAAATGCATCAAAAAAATCTAGATGTCATTGAAAATCTTTATCCTGCGTCTTGGTTTCAACCAAATTATGCAACCTGGATAGGAGAGATTGACGAAAATGTAGCTTGGGATTATTTATATCAGGTAAGAGATGATTTTGAAGTAGCTAAAAACTCTAATAATTACTCAAGTGACCAAATAAATGCTGCGTACGAATATATACTCCTCGCCGAAGGATCTGATTGGTTTTGGTGGTATGGAGACGATCAGGATTCTAGTGTAGATGAATACTTTGATAAAGCCTTTAGAACTCTATTATCAAACGTATATATTGAGCTAAATATAGAAATACCAGAATTTTTAGATGAACCCATTAATAATTATTAAGCTATAAATATGACAAAATGGAATTGGCCTCTTCTTGCAGTAATTACTTGGCTCACAGCTTTTATTACTGGAGTGTGGGCAGATTATGGTACTGAAGAGGGGATTTTTACAATCACCAATCTCCTTACCGGTATGACAGCATTAGGTTTTTTCATTTACTATTTGAATACTCGCAAGAAGCAAAGTTAAATTAAAAATACCTTACCGTTTTAAAACAGACAACTGTACTATCTATTTAGAAGCTGTCTTTTTAAGAATTAGTGTTGCAACACTATAAGCTTCAAACAGTAGAAGAGGGGACCTTTCATTCTCTCTTTTTCTGTTTCTGGGGTAAATAAACCAATTAATATAATTTTATGTTACCAATAGTCACATAAAAACGATATTGGTATATAATGTTACTATTAATAACATAAAAAGGTAAAAATGAATTTAGTAGGTTTAAAAGAATTATCAGAGCTTCTGGAGGTTCCATACGAAAAATTAAAAGTATGGAAGAGTAGAGGTCGACTACCTGAACCATTTCAGACGATTAGTGGAACCCCTGTTTGGGATTGGGACGAAGTTGAAGATGAATTTAGAGCTATACCTCAAAATGAAAATTCAGGAAGACCCAAAAGACCCCGAATCTCTTTGGCAGGTGGCTTAATTGATATCGATGTGAAAAAAAATGATTCAGATTCTAAAGATGCTTCTATCAAAATCAGTATGTTCGGCAAGCAGATCGTTGATATTGAAACGGATGGCAATGAAAGCGATGAAAGTGGAAAAAAAGTATCTATAAAAGTTATGGGTAAATCTGTAATAGATGGATATACAGATTTTATACAAGAAGATAGTGAGGAATCAGATAATGAAGACAGTTAGGTTTGAAGTAGGAAGATTTACTGGTAGTGCTATAGCTTTATTATTGCTTGGCTTAGTTGCTACGGTCAGCATATTCATTCTTAA
>ENA-ORDA01000944-ORDA01000944.1-marine-metagenome-genome-assembly--contig:-NODE-944-length-26713-cov-4.374230_pt1 | contig 26713 bp, 30 predicted proteins | sample MGYA00237778_ERZ508506 | MGnify/ENA primary metagenome ERZ508506 (study PRJEB26177, sample SAMN06267891) | marine metagenome | isolation source: Monterey Bay, California, USA | place: Pacific... | reverse complement strand
TGGTTGTCTAATTCCTGTGAAGTAGCCTACACCAGCGCTTTGTTGACCTGTAAAGTTATAGTAAGTACCAGAAACCGTATCTGATGCTAACCAATTACCTTGAGTCCTTGTAATTGCAACGCTAGTGGTATTTATAACCTCAATCACGCCTGTTGCGTCTGTTGAGTCTTGTTTAATTGTTTCGTCGTTTTGGAATACAACAGACGATGTATTTGCAAATCCTGTCAACACTAGTCTCTGATCAAAAGAAGCTGCTGTTGATGATGATCGTGTAGGATTTGTAAGTACGGATCCTACCAAGGCTGAGGTGTTAGCTGAGTCAAATATTCTTTTACTTGATACTAATGTACCATAAACCTCGCCAACAGCTATGGTTCCAGAAGCTCTTGATTTTACAACGCCCCATGCTTTGCCGGACGCTTGAGCTTCTTCTCTATGTATTGATGAATTTGCTGAGCTGGTTAATACATCTGGCCCATCTAGGACAATAATGCTACCAACTGCAAATGATGTTTCTGATCCTGTTCCTCCACCGTTCAACGTAGTGTCTGATATACTTAACTGCACGTTAGCAAATAATGGATCTTTTAATATTCCAAACTGTCTGTAATCGTTGTTGATTGAAATGTTACCGTTTTCAGTATTTGCAAAATCAATTGATATGCCAACAGTCTTAGCATCTAACTCAGAAATAACATCTGACCCATGGCCGCCTGGTGGTCCAATTATTACAGATACGTTTGCATTGTTTGCCTGGGCAGCTGCACTTTCACCTGATTCTACAATACCTGTGTTTCCAAATACCCTGACTGATGCATGCGAATAACCAGATCCTCTATTAATGATATCAATAGTATCAACAGCAAACGATGTAGTATTTACAATAGCTCTAGCTTGCACGCCGGACCCATCCCCATCAACTACCACTCTAGGACTTATTTCAAATCTAGATGTCGAGTCAATAGCAGTATCAAATTCTGTTGCTGTCAACACTCTTCTTGCTGAACCCGTTACAATATATTCACTGATTGTTCTTTGCTGTCCTGCTCCAGCACCAGATGAGATGTACAGTACGCTTCCTTTATAGAAGTCTGTATTTGCGGAGAGCGATGTCGTTGTTGGTGTTAGTGATGAGATTGCAGACACTGCACCTGATGTTTGACCTTTCATTATTACATTACTTGTCTGGCCAAAGAAGTTTCCTGCTATATCAGTAATACGTAACAGCGTCGAATCTGCTTGTAGTATAACACCATTAGCAACGTTGTTAGATGTATTGATATCTCCATTGGCATGTTTACCAAAAAGATCTAATCTCTCAACCGTGAACGATCCATTAGTGACTGACGTAGGCACTATGTTTGCACTTACTAGTGATTCTAATTCATGTATCAATGTGTTACCAGCTACATTAGCTACCTTAACTACTCCATTAGCTACAGAGAAATATCTTGATCCACCCGTATTGACGGTCATGACATCAATAGCGCCAGGTGACGCATTTCCTGAAACATTGGCTGAAGGTATTACTGGTACTCTTGTAGTTGTTGCAAATTTGTTATATTCTGCAGAAGATATCTGATACATAAACTTCCACTGATACCCATCTGCTGTTGTTATGTAGACTTCATCGTCTTCCATACCAGATACAAATGTTGGCTTAACGGTTGACTTTGCACCTTTGTTATTATCCAAACATTTGAAAACATCATACTTAGCACCGTTCTGAGCAACCACAAAAAAGTTATCTAATGAGGGAGCCCTGTTATCAAATTTAGAATATACTGTGTTTCCAGTAGTATCCCACGCATTGTTTACAACCATGTGCTTCATATCAGAAGGCGAAACTTTTTTACCAAACATCATATCTCTATAAAGTTGGTAGTATGTGTCCTCTAGCGAGTCGGTAATTTCTGGCGGATTGGCTTCATCCTGCCAAGTAATATGTCGTCCACCAAACACGTAGTATATTGAATTTGATTGCTCGTCGATAGACTCTACAAATTGTCTAGCGTTATGAACTGCAAAATTTTTAGTTATTTTTTTTGTCATAGTAGTGTTATTTCTGAATTACTTAATTGCATGGCTACGTTTGCTCCGGACACTTTTGTTACCTTACCGAATAGCTTTGTACCTGATACATGAGCTACTCTTAAAAGCACGTCCCTATATTTATCCAACGACAATCCAGACTCTACTACATATGAGTGAGATTGGTAATAATTATTGTCGTGTATGTATTTAGTATTCAAGAACGATGCTTCATCTTTCCAATACCCTTCTGCAATACCAGTAGTTGTGACATTAGCTTGGCCTGATACTACTATCTGTCCGCCGCTTAGGTCTGTTAGTGTTAATTCTGCATCGTGTTGATATCCATAACCCGAGCTGAGAATGTCAACTTTTGTTACAATACCGTTAGCTGCTTTAGTGTTAGCGAGCAGTTCAATGTTGTCACCAATGGGTCTTGTTAGCTCGTCTTGATATACTGTCGTGATGTCCCCGTTTGCGCCTGATGTTGATCCAAACAAATAGCTACCAGGAGCATCGTTGAACCCTACACTGAATGATAATCTTCTTAAACTTACGCTATCATCTGTTTGTGCATATACCTGACCCTTAGCTGTTTGTGTTTGAGATACAGTTTGTACTGTATCTATCACAGCCGTTTGAGCTGATATAGCTCCTACAATGTCCACTGTGTCTACAAAAGGAATAGTGTTTGTCGTATCTACTGTTGTAAACCCATTAGCGTACTCACTTTTAATTCTGAGATTCTGTAATGATAATGAAGATGCTGTGGTTGCATATAACTCACCACTCGCTACTACAGTTGGATTTCCAGAAGCAATTATTTGTCGTATACCCTCGCCCAATGTGAAAGGTCCAGTATTGCTGGTTAAGTTTAATTGCTGGCCTGCTAACGCAACTGTCTGGTTAACATTTTCGCCAATAATAAATGTTCCCTGTTTGTTGTCTATATTGACAACAATGTCTTTTCGTTGATACTTTGCTATACCTTTAGTATACACAGCAGTGAATGGATCAAAGTTATAGTTATTACCTGGGTTGATCTTACTTAAAGATGCTACAGTTCCTACTGTGCCACTGAATCTAGTAAGTACGTTGTCAAGGATTGTGGTGTAGTCGCCATTTGGATCTTTAGGAAAACCATATCCATAGTCAAAGTTTCCAGTGACATCTAGACCTGTTCCACCAGATAGGTTAGTATAGTCTGGGGTCGAGTTAGAATAGAATCCTGATCCTGCCGTTGCAACTTGAATAGATGTAACTGTTCCAGATCCATCAACGCTATTAATTGTAGCAGTTGCGTTTGTTGTAGGTGGTCCTCCACCAGCTCCGCCCAAGTTAAATGTAATTGTTTGGCCAGCTGTATAGTTTGATCCGCCATCATTAATAGTAACCGTATCTAAGAAGCCTACTCCGCTGTTGCCTCCATCAATAACACAATCAAGATATGCTACATTTGATACATTATTCTCTCCAACAAAGTCTGTGTAGATTGTTATGTCTTCAGTATTCTCCAATTGGCCAATCTCAAAGGTAGCACCAGATCCGGTACCTACTTGAACTACGTTTGCGTATGTGTTTGAATCCCTACCTCTAATATATGCTGCAGTGTTTGCAACAAAGTATGCTTGAGACCCATTGGCATATTGGTTATTTCTAAATCCAACAAATGTGGTGTTAGATCCAATAACTTCAGCTGAAACAGATACGTTAGCATAAACATCTACAACTGCATTCGCTGTATTGTTGCCTTGAAAGTAAATGTCTGATACTCCGGAGTTTAATGGATTAGCTGTAAGAGCTGCAATTGCATTTGTTCTCACACCTTTAATTTTTAAACCATTATTAAAAGTACCTGTAATATCTGCTACCTTCATTGATGTTGAATTAGTAATGTTTGTCACTACAGCATTTGCACCAGAGTTAACAACGTTAATTGTAACAACATTTGCAGTCACACCAGCGTCAGCCATTTTCTGAACATTACCATTGGCGCCACCGATCCACGTACCAAAAGATCCATTGACAGATATGACGGTAGAGTTTACTGCTGAGACGATCCCATTTGCTCCCCCTTCATCTGCAACTACAATATCGCCTACAGAAAATGTACCAACTTTATTAATGTAAGATAGCTGAATGTTATTTTCTTCTTCAACTGGTTCGTTAAGTTGGAAGGTATGCGTTGCTGTTGTAAGGCCATACGTTAATGTTTTTTGATCTCCAAACGTACCGAGTGTGGGAGATATAACATACGTACCATTTGCACCTTCGATATTAGTTTGTATTAGATGGCCATTGGCTATAACATTGTTGCCGCTGTCTCTTCCCTCAATCCAAGCATTTGGATTACCAGTTGGATTTTGAGATATAAAATGCTCTACGTTAGAGTTTAGATCAATCCCAGATAAGAACGACACGCTTTCTAATTCTTGATCTACTGTTTCAAATCTGAAGAACTCTGCGTCATCAATTCTTTTTTCGTGCCAATCAAAAGCGCCTGGATGCGTAGTGTTACTGAATGTCTGTGCTTGGTTGATTACGTTGCCAACTTCAAGTAACTGAGTGTTGATATCTATTGTAGTAAAGTCTGTGTTAGTAGTAAAACCAAACCCACCGTTAGCTAATTTGAAGTCAATAAGACCAGTAGCATCAGCTACTTCAGCTACCCTCACCTTTCCTGACTTACCTGACGATGCTTCTATATTAAATATGTCACCGATTGCTTTATCTTTACCACCCAATGTTATATCAACATCAGATAGAGATCCGACCACAATTGGCATTTCATCTTGAATACCTGTATCACTAGGAGCTATAACTTCGTTACGTACAAATTCTCCTCTCAAATTAGATAGGTAGAGCACGTGAACTTTAATATTATTGATTAGCTTAGTGGCTATGTCTTCGACAAATGCTTTTGCGTTACTTGTTGCACCAGTTATTTCTTTACCGGATAATGATATTAAATTAGTTAGTACTGGAGCACGTACTTCAATATATCTTGGCCTTGCATAGTCAGCTGAAGATGTTGTCAAAACATCATTGGACGGGTAAGCTACTGATGCTTCATCATCAAATAATATTCTAAATAGGAGTTCAACTGCTCTTGGCGTACCTTTAGATTTGTAAAAATCCAAAATATGTTTTAATGTTAATTCAGTATCGGCCGCAAAAGATCCTGGAAATCCATCTAGGTATTGTTTTTTGAAGTAGTCGAGGAACATCTGAGATGTTCTATCTATATCTTTATATTCTAAAAGATTTCTACCAACGGTCCCAGTTTCAGACTGCTCTAAATATTCATAATAAGCATTAACGAATGCTTTGAACATAGGGCCTTCTTGATCATAGAACGCAGGAAATTGGTCCTTGACAAAAAAAGCAATCTTATCTTCGACCAACTTAGCCATTAAATTCTCTCTTGTGTAATTGTTATGTGCGGCGTGCTATTGTAAGAAAGTATAATATTCTTAGAGCTGCTTACAGTTTGGTTAGTAGGCATTGCTGTTAATGTTATACCAGCCCCACTATATGCTGACACATTCAAATCAAATATCTGTACAACACCTGTGGTATAATCAATTGATCCAACTGCTGAACTAACTACTTGCACTACTCCTTGTGAATCCTGTACAATCTGAATTACGCCAGAACCATCATCTCTCAAGAAGCAGTTTATTAAGTTCCCGAACGTAAAGGTTGAGGAACTGATAGGCGCCGTACCATCAACAAAGTTGTTGTTTTGTGGTATCTCTCTGTATATTTCATTATCAAAGTTCAATGTGAATGAGCCTGGCGTGCCTATAGTAGGCACTATACTTTTCTGTAATCTAATAACAGTATTGTTGTTAATGATGGCTGGATCAGCATCGTCTATAGCTCTTGACAGCTTAGACAATCTTAGCTTGGAATCAAAATCACCAATTGAAACATTTGTATATGTTTTAAGAGCTGCTACAACTGATGACTTAACTTCTTCATCACTCTTAACAGTAACATTAGGATTATACACTACTTCTGTGGTTACGTCAACATATAAAAACTCTGGATTGACAACGACAGGCGATATTGATAGAGGAGCTCTGTCCTTTACATATTCCATTATATCTTCTTTACGTTGATCGGATATGCCATCAGCATTTGCTAAGTCTACAGATATAACAACCTTGCCAAATAGCGGTGGTGATAATTCTTCACCTCCATATACGTTGATTGCTTGTATGTCGTTAAATGCTTGTCGTAGCAAGGTTTTGTAATCATTAACTGTAACTAGTCTATCCTGTACTGTAATAGATTTAGGAGCATTGAACTTTATACTTTCAATACTTTCATTGTATCCACCACCTACAGAAGATGATACGGTTGTTACAGCTACGTTAGTATATCCTTGAATGTCTCCAGCTAAACTAAATACAGAAGCACTGTCTGCATTGTTTGCAGCTGCTCGTCTATATTTTGCTTCTATTACATTGCCGTGTGATAGATTTCTTCCTAAAACGCCATCCCCAAATTGTATCTCGTACAGTTCGTTTTCGGACGGAACTATAAAATAATTGTTTGATTCGCCATCCATTCCAACCGTGTTTAGCGATCTAGTATAGTTTGCATTGGCAAGGTTAGTAGTTGACTCTGTGACGTTCACGATCAAACTATCAATGTCTATTTCTTTATTGTTCAGTACAAATCTTTGACTTGTGTTTGCAGTGTTTACCTGATAAAGCTCTGTTACAATTTCGCCTTCAAACACATCGAGGTTGTTTACATAATATGCACCATTGGCATCTGCTTGAATTGTGATTCCTTCGTTTGTTGAAAACGTATATGTATTAGAATCTACCATTGCAGTAAATGCAGTATACTTAGGTAACGATATAGCAGCAGGAGCATCATCTGGCGTAATTGTTATATTAATTGTTGCTTTTGATGATGTGTATGATGAAGGTAGGTAGTTTAATGTCTTTGCATGGGATACTACACTATCTCTCAACACAGCGCTGTCTAAGAACGATTCGGCTGCTACCATATTAAGGTAGAAGTTATTCATATAGGTGTTGTAGCTCATAACATCTAGAAGAACATTTAAGTTTGATCCAGTAAAGTCAAAGTCTTTAAATAAAGTTTGACCCTGTAGGTATGTTTTGTAGCTGCTCTTCAGCGTACCGAAGTCTACGTTAGCTACTGAAAGCGTTGTGTTTGCCATTATCGTATTCTCTCTAATATTAGATCCATTTGTACAGGATCTGCTTGGTTAACTATTCTAACCATAATTTTAACTTGCACAGTGTTATTATCATCATCCGGTGATACAGAGATATCAAGAATTGCAGCTCTCGGTTCAAAGTTCTCTACGGTCTCACTAATAAACTGTTTAAGTAGTATTGTTGTTTGTGGGGTGTAGTTTTCAAATAACATCTGTCTTATGTTACTGCCTACGTCTGGCTGAAACAATCTCTCACCCTTGTCAGTGAGCAACAAACTTTTAATAGACTGAATAACCGCATTGACGTCAGTCTTAAGCGCAATATCCTTCTTAGAGGGATGTATTGCAAACGAATTATTAAAGTCTGAAAAAGTGCTCATGCTTTATTTATCTCCCACCTTAGCAATAACAATAGATACGTTCTTAGTCAAATCAGTTATTTCTTTTACTTTAGGTATTATGCTCTCGCCTTTTGCTTTAGCAGCATCCATAATTTTTTCTGCATCTACTGTTGGTAAGTTAGAAGGTAGTCCTTTTTTAATCAAGTTTCCTTCTGCATCCAAGTCTATATTGGGGACAGACTTACATAACGTATCACTTATACTGGCCACATCAAAGCCGCCCTTTGCTATGTCACCGACACCGCCCATCACTCCAGCAAGTGCATCATCAAATGCTCCCTCGACTGCTCCTTGTGCGCTTGCAAATGCACCTTCTATCTCTGCCATTGGTCCGCTAATCTTATCTAGTCCTGCTTTCAACTTGTCATCCATTGCATTAAGTTTAGAAGCATCAAGTCCTATACCATCCATTATTGAATCTAAATCTACACCTACAAACTTGTCTTTCATGCCTGCAAACTTTTCAGCTAGCTTGCCCGGATCATTGACACTAGCAAGCATTCCAGACATTTCGTCTTGTAAGTTAGCTTGTGGTAGCTCTATCTCTGGCACAAGCTCGTCTAGCTTTCCTTTAATGCCATCTGTCTGAGCCTTAATTAAGTCTGCTACGGATGATGTTGCATCACCAATCAGTCCATCAGCAGCTGCCTTAGCTCCATCTATTTGATCTGTCAGCGCTCCGGCTGCTTTAGGTAAACAATCCATTATCCTACTCCTGACTCTGAGGTTTGATCTGTTGCTGTACCAGTTCCACTATTAGGTACGGAAGTTACGTGGGTGTGACCAGTTAGAGTTACTTTCGTCTCTGCACCAGCTTGTACTTCTGTACTTGCGGTAAACGTACCTGTTAGGTCAGCATCGTTCTTAATAAACAGTTTTGTTGCTTCCATTATTTGGTCACTATTTGCAGACATAGTAGTATTTGCACCACTGTGCATTTTTATTTCTTTGTCAGCTGATATAGTCAAGTCTCCGCCTGCTTTGATTGTCATGTTACCTGCACCTACTAATGTATAATTGTCTGGCAATATAGTAGTTACAGAATCAATATTAGTTCTCTTTTCTTCACCAGCAGTCGTCTTAGTAAACTTAGCCATCAAGTTCTGTACGAAGTTGCCGACAGTAATCTGGTTGAATGCTTTTGATATTCTCTGGTTAAAGTTGCCATTAATCTGTTCTGCTTTGTCTGACATAACCTCTTCTGCAAGGTTGCCTCCAATCTTCTTGACATAGTCTCCACGAACAGTTAACATATAATCTCCATCCACTTCTTCTATCTTATCACCATGTACTAACATTCTAGCATCTCCGTCAATTGTTACGTTGACGCTTCCTTTAATATAGACGTCCTTTTCACCTAAAGTAATTTCATAATCGTTTCCTACGACCTTTGTTACTCTACTGCCATCTGGTTGTATCTCTTCAAACGTACCTTTCTTATGAAACCTATGGAGTCTTTCTGCTCCTGGTGTATCATCTACTTCTAATACGTGACCTGACTCTGTATGCCATACGTGGTTGAATGGATATGCAGAATGTACTGCATCGGACGGATACAAAGGTCCCTGTCCTCCAAATCTTGGATGAGGCTCTTTCCATGTAGTTCTTTCATATATAGAATCGCTCTTGTCCGGCAATACTGATGGAGTCCTAGATGCTGCAGCGCTTTCAACCGTACCAAGATTAACTTTACTATCCCTTTTGTTTATTATGTGGCTATGGGTCTCTGCTTCAGCATCTCTACCAAGCCTTGATACTGACGACTCTTCAAGGTCAGCAACATCAGAATCTTGTAATGGATATAATCCATTTGGATCGTTAAATCCTTTGAACTTGTGAGGAGCTTCTGTCGGATTGCCTATCAGTGAACCTAATATAAATGGTACTTGATATTCTTTCTCGTCTGTAAATACACCAAACACCCATGACCCTTCTATCAGTCCTGTAGGTGATCTGCCAATTCCACTAAGCGAACCAGACGTTATTGGGTTGACCGTCATAGCCCAAGGCAGATCTGCTGTAGGGATGGCCGTCTTGTCTTCGGTGTGTACGCCATATATCCTTACTTGCACACGTCCCAACTTCTTAGGGTCTGATCTATTTTCAACTACGCCTACAAAATGCTTTAGTCCTATTCCTGATTCTTCACCTGATCTCATATTGATGCCCTCGCCTTTCTTTTAGATACCACATTCTTATGTGGTTTTCTAACATTTGATCTGTAGCTGTCTTTACACATCTCTACAGATACTTGATATTTTCCTCTTGATACTACATGAGTGGTTTTAGTCACTAAGTAGTTACCTGTTATTTTTGCTTCTTGTTCTCTGAACTCAGTCTTTGCTGTTACCTCAGCCATATCTAATTGTATGATTGATCCAGGAGATAGATCAGAGTTTCCTGGTATACCCATCTTAGCCTTAACCTGTGATAGTGAGTTAAGATAGAATAGTCTATTAGGAACTATTTGAGTAAAGTTTGTTTCTTCTTCTGGGTTGTCTATATTTTTCATTAACCAGAAAGAAGTGTTTATATTTTTTATTTTGCTTAGTAGTAGCTTGGAGTCTAAAGACATTGAGTCTTGATCTAAGTGTTCAAATTCATCAAACTCTTCTTTGCCAAAGAACTCTCTTTTGATTATTGTTTGGTTAATTAAATCTATCTCTTTAGCTTCTGACGCATACATTCCATTTTTAATCTTAGCCATAACATCGTTCTTAGCATCAATATTAAGCATTTGGATTGTAAATTGTATTTGCTTATCATCATTTTTTGCATTTGCATCTGGATTATACGTGTATGTTATTGCCTTTGGCTTATTTTCACTTATAACTTTCTCGACATTTTTAAACTTATATCCATCAACTGTCTCATAAAATTTATATGCACATGACTTAAATGCAGAGTCATAAGACCTATTGGCTAGAAATGACATAGATTCAAAAGGCGTTAGTCCTGGTACAATTGTTTTAACCGACCCAGTTGTTTCATCAATCTCTATCTTTCTTTTAGTTTTGAGTTTTCCAAATATAGTGTCAACGAACTTACTGATCTTTCCGTTGAACGATTGGTTAATGTCCATTACAGCTTGTGTATAATGTTCTGGCGTAACCCCATATACTGTAACACCCTTTGCACTACCGCCATCTGGATCTGGTGTTATTATATGTTTAAATATTACAAAGTCTAAATCTATCTCTCTGTTGCCTGGTGACATGAATTTAATATTCAGTGTCTCTGTACCATCAAAGTCAATCTTGTTAGATATGTCTGCAGCATCTAAGAATGTCATGTTGCATATCATTGAATCAGCATCCATAGATTCTTCTATTTCAAACTCAACAAAACTATCCAAAGCATCAAAGGAACCAAAGTTTCCTGATATCTTTAACGTCTCTAAGTCGACTGAATTAGTTTTATATTTGTCACTCATTATACATTCATTACTCTTTTAAGTTCGCTCTTTGCTTTAGACGCAAATCTTTTATCTAGCAATTTGATAACTCGTTTCTTGTCGTTTGCGTCCCTAGCACCCTGCTTTCCATACATGACCACATACTGACCTGCTACAATTTTACCAAACGTACCATTGAGCTCATATGTTTCTTTTGATATTACAGCACCTGTTGTTTTATGTTTGTAGCCAATTATTGGATCATCTACACCATACTTAATAACAAGATACTCCTCGAGCTGTCTGTCCGTCATTGGCCAGTCGTGATACGGATCTACAATATTGTTTACTAAGAAAATGAGCCACACAAGAGTTGGATCGTCATAGTATAATCCAGCTACCTGATCCGGTCGCAAGTCGTTTGTTATTTCGTAGTCATAGAATGCTGTTGGCGTATTGAACTCAGGTAACATGACAGATGGTCTAGCAATCAAGTTCTTAGCTATCATTGTTCCATATTGAATTTCTGGAAACTCTTCAAAATATTTACTCATCAAAATCCTCCGATGTCCAGATTTCTGATTCCTGGAATCCCATTGTTACGTCTATCATCGTTGGTGCGCCACCTTGGAAGAAAGACACACCCTCTGGTGTAAAGTTTGTTTCCATTGATGTAACTGATGCTCGTTTGAAGTAGTGTAAGAAGTCTTTACTACCTGTATAATATAAATCCACTTGATGAGGGAACCTCAAGTAGAAATTGTTTTCACCCGATTGAGTGAACCTTGGATAAATATGCTTCTTAATCTTGTTCAGTATTTTTTTGAGCAGTATTGATTCTCCTTCGTTGTCTGGCGAGAACCTCCATTGGAAAGTAAATGTCTTTAAGTTAACACCTTCAAACAACAATGCAACGTGAGGGTTAACCACATTACCAAGAGCTACTGATGCTCCTTGTTGTATTGGGGCTGGTGCATTTGCTCTTAATAATGCTCCTCCAGCGCCTACTGCATCAGACGAAAGCTGAGCAAAATCTATATTCTTATTTCCTTCTGTTCCGTTGGACCCGCCTGTCTTGTCGAATACTTTCTTGAGCTGGTCTATACCATCAGCTGCAATTGCTCCTGCTGTACCCATGTCTTGTTGGTTATACCTCAAATCTTCTTTTGAGTTAATTTGCTGAGGCACAGGAAACGCAACAGACAATGCTGTGTTTTGAACAGAGTCTGCATCTGGATCATATTTGTAATCTACAAAGTTCATTAAAAAGGAATGTGCCTGTAGGTTAGACGGAAACGTCATTATGTCTACATTACCTTCTTCTGTCTTTGCGGTTGTCACAGTTGCTGGATTCAATGCTCCTAATGGATCCTTCCCTGCGTGTGTTCTGTCTGTCATTTATTCTCCTAAATACCTGTATGGCTTACTCTGGCAAATTTAAACCCAAGAACCCCTCAAAGTACAGAGGGGACACTTCCCGTATTATTTATAGAAGTTTGTGGGAGCTCAAGCTCATGAAGTATTTAGATTCCCACTCAGACGTGCTTAGATGGGCGTCAGAAGAGTTTGCAATCCCATATAGAAGCCCAATTGATGGTAGAATGCATAGATACTTCCCAGACTTTTGGGTTGAGAAAATAAATAAGAACGGCGCTATGGAGCAGGTTGTGATAGAAGTCAAGCCTCAGAAGCACATAGATCCGCCACCAACGCCTAAAAGAAAGACAAGAAGGTACATGGGGGCATTAGCAAGACATGCTATAAACCAAAGAAAATTTGAAGTGGCAGAAGAGTTCTGTCGCAAGAAAGGAATGAAATTTCAGCTAATAACTGAAAAGGAGTTGAATATAAGATGAGCGAATGGCCAAAAGCAACATTCACAGACGAAGATGGTGAGGAGTACTATTGGAATTTTTGGATAGAGAAAGATAAAAATAAATTCATAAAGGAGACAGAAGGCATGAATAGAGGACAGCGTGAGCTGCACTGGAAGATGTACTTCGAACAAATAGCATAATGGCTACATACCTGTTCAATAAAATTGCTGCAATGACGGAGGATGAGTTCGGTATGGAATTCAAGTCCATGCGTGACTTGTATACTAAGCAGCAAGGTGATCCAGTAGCGTGGCTTAGAGAACAGGCTGAGGAGATGAGAAAAGACTCTCCTAATAAGATATTACAATCTGGCCAAAGGACCAAGCGTCTTCTTCCAGGTAGAATGTATATGATGAGATACAATCCTCTCCATAAAAATACATTACCGTACTATGATATGTTTCCAGTATTCTTATGTATGAACGTACATGATAATTGGTTCACTGGATTGAACTTTCATTACCTCCCTCCAATATACAGAGCGGAGCTTATGGATGCACTGTATCCTTTCATCATTGCACCAGGCACACAAGGTGAGGATATAGGAACTACTATTAGAACTAAAATGCAACCAAGAGTTAACTGGGACTTCTTAAACAAAAGAAGATCGTTTATGTCATTTCGTCCAATGTGGAAGAGATACAGCAAGAAAGCTGTGGTTGGTAACTATATGTATGTTCCACCCATAGCATGGGACACAGTAATGATGCTTCCTGTCCATCGCTTTAGGAAAGCTGGCATAAATAAAGTATGGAGAGACGGAATGATGGAACGTCGTAAACGAAAAAGCTAATGGCCAACTTAAAGAATCTAGTAAAGACAGCATTTGACCTTGGAAAAGGTAAGTTGCTTGAAAAAACAAGAACAGGAGAACAATCGCAGTTCAACCTGAATAGCTTTATGGGTCAGCTGCAAGAAGTAAACAGTCTTGCACAATCAAGTAAGTATACATTGGAAGTTTTTCTTAAAGCAGCACCATGGGCAAGTACAGAAGACGCACAGAGATTGATATTCTTTTGTGATAGTGTTAACCTGCCTGGTGGATCCAACATTGCTTCTGATTTTAGATCACAAGGTTTTGGACCTTTTGATAGAAGACCTACAGCGTTCGTGACTCCAGACATATCAGCACAGTTTATGTTAGACTCAAATGGAAACAATATTGGGTTCCTACAAAACTGGTTAACTAATGTTGTCAACATTAATGGATCCAAGCCTCATCAAGAATCTGGTGGAGCACAATTTGGTGAAGTTTATTACAGAGACAATTATCTTGCAACACTAGTCATTACACAATATGACGTTGCAGGAAATCCTACAACAAAATTAACAGCACACGAAGCATGGCCGTCAGTGCTAGGCGACGTGGCATTAGGATGGAACAATACAGATGAGGTTGCAAGAGTTCTTGTTAACTTCTCATTGAAATATTGGACCACCGAACAGATGGAAGGAACACCAAAACCTGGTGATAGAGAACTATCTGGCTTTGAGCAACTACTCAGAATTGGGTCAGCAGCTAAAGCATTAAAAGCATCGATGAAGAAACCTAACAACGTCGGTGATGTGATCAACATTGCAAGCAACGCTCAAACTTTCCTTGGATCGTTTGGTGGTAAGCGTTCGGGTGGCTAAAATTATGGAGAATAAATTATGGCATTACCAAAACTAAATACACCGTTATACAGTGTAACCCTTCCAGTATCTAAAACTGACGTAACATTCAGACCTTTTCTTGTAAAGGAAGAGAAGATAATGTTAATAGGCAAAGAAGCTGGACCACAACAACAAGTAATTGCTATGAAGCAAGTATTAGAAGCTGTTGTCAAAGAGCCACAAGATATGGATGTTGGCGAACTGGCAATGACAGACGTCGAGTATTTGTTCTTGCAGTTAAGAGCTCGTTCAGTTCAGAATATTGTTGAATTGAAATATAGAGACAAAGAAGATAAGAAGGTCTATGATTTTGAATTAGACCTTGACGATATTGAACCAACTTTCGATCCCAACCACGAGTCAAATATAATGCTCACGGACACTATGGGACTAGAGCTTAGAGCTCCTACATTAAATATGATGAAAGATATTGATGTAGATAATATGGAAGACTCTGGAAACGTATTTAAGCTCATCTCGAAATGTACTGTAAAGGTATGGGACGAAGAACAAGTATATGATGATTTCACGGAGGCAGAAATGCTGGACTTCTTAGGTGAGATGGATGCATCAACATTCGTTAAGCTAAAAGATTTCTTTGATACTGCACCAAAATTAAGACATGAAATTAATTATAAAAATAGTGAAGGGAACGATAGAACTATTAAGTTAGAGGGTCTAGCTGATTTTTTTTAGTATTGCTGAGTCATAATAGTCTTGCAAACTACTATTCTTTAGTTTTCTCGCTGGCTCAGCATCATAAATACTCTATAACAGAGATTGAAAATCTGATGCCCTTTGAGCGTGATATATATGTTGCTATGTTAATGGATTTCCTTGAAAAGGAAAAACAAAGAAATGAAGAACGGGCAGCAACTATGAGACGACAAACTAAAGGGAGATAAGATGGCAGACGAAAAATTCAGTGGGGACATGAGCAGGAATGAGGTTGAAATTGATCTCAGTAAGTTCATGGAACTCGTAACAGAGAACTCAAATCTCAAAGCTGAAATCCTTCAACTTAAAACAGAACAAGAGCCTGAGAACCCATGGCAGAGATGGATCTATCTATCAGCCATGATCGATGCGTGGAGAATCTTTCCGCGTGCATTCTTAAGCGTATACATATTCTTATTGTACTATTGTACAATGTGGTTCATGGCTTTAGATGCCCCAACCATGGAACAATCTGGTCTTATCAGTATTGTTGTTGGTGCAGGTGCAGCTTGGTTTGGATTATATGCTGGAACAGCTAAAGATAAAATTAACGGAAGTGGAAAGTAAATAGATGGCATTACCTAAGGGACCATTACTAGCACCTATCGGCCGTAACATGCAAGAAATTGCTGTGGAAGATATTGCAAAAGAGATTGCTGCTGAGTTTCAGAAGCAGGTCCCTATGGACATGACACACAATGTTAATGTTCATGTCGATCCAATTGAGATTGATGGATTAGAAGATAGTGGTGATGCTGATAGAATAGTTGAAGCATTAAATGCTATTCGTAATGAAAATCCAGATGCTGTAGAAATAGTTAATAGTGGTCCCGTCAGTGTCTCCGTAGCTAAAGAAGATAGTGGTGATGCAGAAAAGGTCGAGGGCGAAAATGGCGAAGAGCTCAGCACAGATTTGTTGTTGTTGGATATTAAAGAAGCAGTAAATGAAAATACAAGTGCAATAGTCTCAGCTCTCGGTGGCGCAAGCTCAGGCAATGATGCTACTAAAGAAGATGAGCAAGATGATCGAGAGGACGCTGCTAGAGAGAAGTTAGATGAAACAGCGGGTGAAGGTAAGGAAGATTCACCAGACCCAGCAAAGAATAAAGAGCAAGGAAAGCTAGGCAAAATGATGTCTAAGACATTCAAAGGTCTTGGCAAAGTATTCAAAAAGATATTCACAGGATTCAATTTATTCATTCTAGCTATTGGAGCTATAGTGTTGTCACTACTAAACTCTGGTGGTGTAGGTCTTATGCAACAAGTCAAAGACGTATTCAATACGCTCTTTACTGAAGTAGTTCCTGTTTTATTAGAATCAATCGCTGCAATCGGTAAAGTTATATTGCCATTCATCATGCAGATATTAGAGACGTTCGGCACTATGGTTGCTATGGTAGCGCCAATTGTTGCACAAATATTTACTACCGTACTCCCTCCATTAATGGAAGTTCTGACAGCGCTGATGGAAGCAATGATGGGTATCTGGAATGTAATCATGCCTGTTGTTATTCTGATTCTAGAACAAGTACTCCCTCCACTTGGAGCTGCGTTAGCAGGATTAGCTGAACTCATAGGCAATCTAATAGAAATAATGTTGCCTCCGCTATTACAAGGCTTGTCCGCAGTAGGCATGGTAATAGGATTTGTTGCCAGCGTATTCTCAATTGTTGTCGGAGTAATGAACAGTCTATTTGATGTCTTCTCTACCATTGGTGATGGTACAGGAAACTTTGTTGACTCTCTAAGTCTAGCTTTTGGTAAGTTTAAGAATGGACTACTCGATATGATTATTGGCTTAGCAGGATGGCTACCAGGAACGGCAGATGCTATTGATGAAATGGAGGCCATGAAAACAGACACAGACGCAATTGAAGAACGAATGGAGACAAGAAAGAAAGAAAAGGTTAACAGAGATGCTACTGCTGCTATAGAAGAAAATGATGGTATAGATATGGATGCTCCTTACATGGAAGTTCAGACAGCCGTCAACAGAGCAGTTGCTGATCGTACTATGAGTAAGGAAGTAGGTCAGGCCATACTAGCCAAGAAAGAAGAAAAAGATTTATTAGAAAATCCTAAAAAAGTTGATCCAGATCCTAACACGGATGCTGTATTGACTATGGCCGACTTGTTTGGTCCATCGAGTGATGCAGACAAAGCCTTTGTACAACAGCAAAATATGCTTCCAGCTGAGATGCAAGGTCCGCCAGAAAACAACGTAACAACATTAGCGTCGGATGTAAACAATGCATCGAATGATGCTTCAGAATCAGAAAAGGACAATAAGGAAATAATAATTCCACCACAAGGTCCTAATCAATATGCTAGTAATGTAAACCAGCAAACTTCAATAAGGAACATCACCACCGGTGTTATTGGCACCGGCGGTGAATCAAGTCTAGGTCATCGACATAGACGAGTCCTACCTGGCGTAGCCTAGTCGGCTGCCAACTTCTTAAAGAACTCTAACGACTCATCGTCATCAGAATCTACCTGTGCCATTTCTGGAGCAGGAGCAGAAGGTGCTTCTTTAGCAACTACTGGAGCGGGAGCTTCTTCCATAGAAGACTCAGCTGTAGTTGAAGGAGCAGCTCCTTGTAGACCTAATACTCTATTGAGCTTAGTTTGAAGTTCCTCATACGTCTTGAAGTTAGAGACATTAACGAACTCATTAAGAGGATGCTCTGATTTCCAGATGCTCTCTAATGTGTCGTCCTCATCTAACAATGGTGCTGATGGATCAAACTCTGACTTATCATAGTTCCTGTAGCCTTCTACATTCCTAATTTTAAGTTTGAAGTTTGCACCTTCCCAAAGGTCGAATGGGTTCATTGGACTCTCGTCCTCGAACTGAGGATTCATAGCTTCGTTTAGCTTGTCAAAGATTTTCTTCCCGTACTTGTACAAGAATACTTTACCTTCGTTCTGAGGATTAGAAGAGTCTGAAACCACATAGATGTTAGAGATGAAAGACAAACGTCTTTTCTGCTTTCTAACTTTATCTTTGTTAGCTTCGATACCACTATTCCAAAGCATTGAGTTGTACTCAGACACTGGATCTTTTTGACCTAGAGTCGTTAATGAGTTCTCAATGTACCAGCCACCTGGTCCTTGAAAGCCATGGTCCCACATTCTTACGAACGGTACGTCTTCACCATTGGATTCAGGTAGAAACCTAATAACGGCATAGCCATTACCAGCCTTGTCTACTTCTGGCTTCCAAAAGCGTTCGTCAGGTCCGTTTTGTTGGGATTGGTTTGAATTGAGCTTGTTGATCTCGGTAGTGAGATTAGCAAAGCCCTCGGTGCGATTGCGCTTAAGCGCTGCAAATGTATCAGTCATTATATTCTCCTATATGCGATGTATACGTTATATGCGTTTTATTAACTAAAGCGATCTTTTACGATTGCCTTATACTTATTTATGTCAACAGACATGAAGGGACGATAATTTAACGACTTCATTCTGACCTGCGGCCAGATTACATCATCGTGTAACTTTTTGTCCCAATACTTATAATTATACACCATCATGTCGATCAAAGTCAACGTTTCAATGCAAATATCTTTGCGCATGTATAATCTAAGTAGGTATGGATGCTCATTCTCAGGAACAACAATGTTCGCATCGAAGTCATCCTTCATCTTAGACAGGTCTTCTTTAAAGACGTACGTTAGTGCTTGTTTTCGCTTACGATAGTTCTCGTAGGCGGCCGTGCACTTGTCGTCTCTGAGCTGGCCAATCCAAAAATCATTGTCGCCATCAACAAAGTTGGCAAGAAGAAACTCCTCGACGTTCTTTTGTTTTGATAGCTTATAGAAAAAGTATTTGTCCTTACGTATGTCAAATGAGTGTTGATTAGCTTTAACTTTTCCATTGTATTTGTGATAGTCATATGAGTCAGAAGAGAAGTGTCTCTTTAATGCTAGGTACTTTTGGTATACTTCAAATGGTTCCACAACAGCTATTCTGCCTCTAAAGCTCAGACTGGGAGCTTTGATATTTTCTCTTTGACTAGGTTTAATGATTCTGCATCCTCATATATTAATGCTTTCAATTTCTGGTTACGTTGAATCAGTGACGCTATCGTCTCTGGTTCTACTTCTTCATTACGTTCTAAGAAGTCTTGTACTGCGTCGAGATATGTAATCCTTCCGCCTGCTCTGTCTACCTCTTCTCTGATCATCTCAGCAAAGTTGGCCGAACTTAGCATCTTAAGTTCTACTTGCTCGCTCACACGTACTCCCAATTGAGGTTGTGTATACGCTTCCTATACTTTCTGTATTCATCTCTATTCCTTGTTCTTACGAAATTAATTAGCCCTCTTGCGTCATCCTGCTTCCAACTATCCTGTCGGATGTACCAAGGATCTCTGGTTGGGTACCTGACTATTATACGACATTTATCGTCCCAAGACAACAGGTCATAGTCCCACTTCTTATCACCTCGGCCCAACGACAACCAAAACTCTGCGTCACCTTGACGTACGCCACAGTACTCGATATCATATCCGCCTGATGACCAGAAGCATTCTCTCGTCATTATAAAGCAGTTGGGATGAGAGTATTGTTTGAGTAGACCTTTTGGGTCAAGTAGTTCATACCCACTCATGTCCTCTGGTAGTTGCATGTCTGCTTTCGGCATATAGAACATATCATAGTCCAGATCCTTAACGAACCTGAGCTCTTTATAAAAACCTTCCTGCTCAAACGTATCTGCATCCAGAAACATAATCCAATCGGTCTTAGCTAACTTAGCTCCTAGGTTTCTACACGTATGTGAGTTGAACCCGTTGTCAGGTCTTACATCTACTCCACGCAAATCAAAGCTAGTTCTATAGGCAGCAATTGCATCCTTAAAGAATTCTCTCTCAGGTTCATTGGCATCATTGATTATAATTACCTTAGGTTTAAAGTCATACAGCTTTGCCATCTGTGTGTAAAAATTTAGATGGTCTAATAGATAAGCCTGCTGACCGTACCATGTAATAATTACTGTGACGTCATTTGGTTTTCCGCTTGCTTCCATAACTCTCCGTAAAATGTTTCTTTGTAATCTTCAAACCAAGGACCACCATCAGTGTAATGGATAGCCTTTGGGTCTGATAAATGATAGTAATCGTCTAGGCAGTTCCACTCAAGTGGAATGGATCCAATGTCAGCATCATTCAGCCATCTAAGTTGATGGAAGTCTAATCCTGGTCGGTGTGTATTCAAATAATGTGGTGTTAAAATCCTATTGCATGGATGCTCATTATTAAAAGCTATAAAGCTAGCCCAGTTCTTTCTATACGCTCTGTGTTGAGGTATGCCGTCCATTTTAATTTGACTGTTTGGTATGTATGCTGGATGTTTACATACGTATGCAGCCTTTGCTGGATCAAACGTCTTAATTAGCTCACCTGGATCTGCCAAGAAAAGAAAGTCGCAGTCTACAAAAAAAGACCACCCAGTATAGTCTGAAAGGAACGGTACCCAAAATCTTGTGAATGTAAAGTCGGTAGATTGAGGCTCTCCCCAATCTCGATTGTAGTCAGGTATGTCCTGGCTGCGGAGCTTCTTAACTTCTAAAGTAGAGTATCTTAAGCTGTGTTCGCAAACATCATACGCTCTACGTTCTCTCTCCTCGTAGCCTATGTAAATTTGGCCCTGTGAGGTAGTATTGATATTCTTCATATGTTTTATCTCTCAATCTTTTAGATTCTTCAAGTAGTTCTAATGTATGCTCCGGTGAAAAATCTGTCCAGTATTCATATATAACAGCCCAAGGAAATGATTTCTTTGTAATGTTTCCATGTAGCTTACCGCCCTTGCTAAAAATAATCATTGGCATTCCCATCCACTTTGCAAGCCACAAATGAGCTCCGTGGTATCCAACTACACCTATTGAACGCTGCATCATTTTAACAGCTTGTTGTATCGGCGTATTATAATGTAAATGGTCTGTTGAAAATCCTCTTCTATTAAAAGCATCACAAGCTTCGGGCCATGAATTACCAGCTGGTGTTCGCCCTAATGGATCCTTCCATTCCTTATGTGCTGCATATTCATGTAGTGGCTGTTTGTGCCCCATTGAGGTTACCATGCACAGCTTATCAGCTCTGCCAGTATTTGCTGTTGATTGTCTGTTGGATACTCCAAAGGTGGATTGTCTCAGATTATGTATTGGCATAAACTTGCCTGATCCATCAATATAGTTGTCGTGATTGAATGGCAACTTGTGTCCGTAGATATGGTTTATCTTTACGTTGAAGAAGTTAACAGGTGTCGTATTGTTTGCTATGAAATCACACCAGTCCTGTATATACTCAGTGTCGTCTGGTTTATACAGAGTCTTCTCTTCTTGCTCCCAATGGAAATTAAGCTCTACGTCAACTGCATTTTTTTCTGCGCAGTTGAATGCATAACAGATTGGCGATATGATATCTCCATATCCTATCTTCCCTTTCCAATTAATTACTAGAGGCGTGTCGTGAATTGGTACTACCTTGTAGTCCTTATACGGATCGTCAATTCGTTTCTTTTTCATTATCGGATTGTTAGGCATAATTATTCCATATCAAAGGTTGAAAAGACGGCCCCTCGTTAGTACCCTCGCCTCTTTTCCGATCATCCTCCCGCTCGTCGATGATCTTGCCACAGGTGGGAGCAAACCAGAATTGCTCGACCACCAATTTTATATACGCCATTATACTATAGCGCATATAGAAAGTCAACCTTATTTATCTCTCTTTTGAAACCACGTGATCAGAACAACGCGCTTACCTTGTTTTACCTGACTCACTGAATGTGGAAGCGACTGGTCATATACGATAGACTGTCCATCTTCCATGTGCACCACTTCAGGTATGATCCGTTTACCATAGGCAGCTTCGCCTTTGCGCTCTGCCCAAGAAGGCCTTGGTTTATTATTATAGGTCTTGAGTACTATTGTCTCTCCGCCTATGAGATCGGTTGACTGGATTAATGTAACTACTGTCTTCACTATGTGCGCATCATTGTCTGTATGTTGTTTCGTAAATGAGTCAACACCATATTCTAAGAAGTAATGAGCAAATAGATCCAACTCAGGAAACGCATCCTCTATCCTTTGAAGCGCAGGGAAGTTTCTCTTATTGACACCGTGTTGCCATTTCTTTACATCGTGTAAATTATAATTTTGGTGCCAATACACGTGCTCGAGGTCAGGCAGAGAGGACATGATATGTTCTCTATCCTCAGGAGTCAGTATATTTTTAAGTTCGTAGTCCATAATTTTCCAATGAAAAAAGGGCCTTAGCGACCCTTCGTTCAATAAGAGCTATTATGCCGCTTCAGCGTACTTAATAGCAGTCTCGAGAGCTTTCACTTTCTTAACTTTATTTAGTCCGTACCAAGCAGACGCTAATCTTGAGTCAGCACTTCTGCCTAGCTCATGGTCTGTTAAGTATGTGACCGCATTGTATGCTTGCCAGAATGATCCCTTGCCCATCTCTGCGCCAGGTTGTAAAGGCATTACTTCTAATGCTCTTTTAGCATTCTTAGATGCATACTTGTCGAAGTCCACAATATCGAAGGTCTTAGTCTTCGCATTAGGATTCGTGTTAGGAAACACTGTTGCGAAATATTCCTTAAGAGTATTATCGGTCCAACGTTTCACGTTTAGGAATTTAGCCATCTCTTCATACTGAGACATCTTTTCCTTAGCGATACCTAAGAGGCTTTTAGCTTCTTGTGCATCAAATGCTTTCTTGTGAGACATGGAGACTTGATAGTCACCTTTCTGTCCTAAAGAAAGAGTTAGCGTGTTGTTACAAACTACCCTGATAGGAGTGAATCGAATATCGACCGCTCTACCATACATATGAGGATTGGTTAGTAGCATGTATGACTCTACTAAGTCCTTTCCACCAATTGTGAAGTCGTCTTTAACTTTCGCTAAACACCATACACGCTTTCCGTCTTGGAGAGATCCAGCCGTGTGCATTTCCATGTCACCTGCTTCAACAAACTCTCTAAAGAAGTCAAACGCTTCTGCATTCTGAACTGGGTTCCAGTTTCCTGATACCATATCGAGTGCAGTGTTATCTGAAGTCCTAATAAGCATATCATGCCCACTGTGGATCTTCTCACCATTCAGTTCAGCATACGCTGGAACCTTTTGAACTTCCCAATCAAGACCTGCTTCTTTCATCATGTCGTCGACTGAAATATTTTCTGATACTTTAGTACCAAGGCCGTGCCAGGGAAGTTCACCTGCGTAAGCCATCGTTTCTACCATATGTGCCATTTTTAAGCTCCTACTTTTAAATGATTAACAAATTGAGAAGGCCTTTTCATCCCTTCCCATGACTGTTCGGTCAGTAACCTCAAGAGCTTTAACCCGGATCTCTTGTTCGGTTTTAAGTTCGTTCTCGTCCTTAACATACAACTATTATACCAAATACTTGATTTGAAGTCAACAGTTTAGTGAAAAACTTTTTGAACGCCATCAATAACTAAGAAGTCTACTTCCCAGTTTCCGTCCATTATAGCAATGCCAGTTCTTGACTCAACGCTTCCGCACATGAGCTCCCAACTATCATTCATAGTTTTCGGATCTTTATCCATTGCGAGCTGCATTTCTTTCCCATTGAGAGCTACTTGCTCTGGGATTCTCGTTGCGATGTGCTCTAGTATTAGTCCTTGTTTCATAATTTTCTCCTTACTTTATTACTTAATATACAACTATTATACAACCTTATTGATTTGAAGTCAACAGTTATTTTCAATATGTTTACAACTTCCTCTGAATTTGAACCCAGGACAACTGCACTTCTCATCGATGATGAAATATTTCTTGCCATTACTGCCCTGAACTTCTATAGCGCCTCTGGTGAGATCGTCGGGATATTCACCAATCTTCTCAAACTTGCGCCTTGCTTTGCTGAATCCTTTGAGAGGTACTTTGAATACTGTCTCGTTATGTTGTACAAGCTGACCCTGAGCATTGACATGATACACGCCATTGTTATACTCCCAGTCTGTGACTTCCTTAAGAATCTCAATCATGCTGTTGCCTCCAGCTGGTCGTGATATGAATCCTCAAGAGCTTCTACCTGAGCATTCCACATATCAGCAGCTTCCTGCTCATAGTCCCACTCATCGGACTCAGACCAACGAGCAGCTGTCTCCTCATCAGGAGCACCAGCATCCAACATCGCCTGGATGTTAGCTTTTCGGAGGTTCTCCTCGTAGTTGAGCTCGTCCTGAGCCATCTGAACATAACGCTCGTACTCAGCATATAGCTCTTCGACTGTGAACACAGTGTAATCAAAACGATTACGGAAGCCATTGAGCTCCTTCGAAGCATCGGAGATCATCCCATAGATGTCCCATTTGATCTTCTGCTCGATCGTGAAGACACCAGCTTCGTGATAGAAGCTAATACCAGGTGTGTGAGGGTACTGAGCCTGCTCAGCAGCCACATAGGCCTCAAGAGAGGTGAATCCCTCGAAGTTATACTCGCCGTTTTGATCTGTGAAATTCATATTGTTCTCCTTACTTAACATACAACTATTATACCATACTGTCGATTTAAAGTCAACAGGCTACTTTCCTTTGTAGCCTAGTTGTCTCATTGCCCCTTTAGGGTGTTCAGCTTTTTGAAGCTCAAGATACTGCTCGACAGTAACATTCTTAACTAAAAAGTTAACCCATGCTTTCCAAGGCTTGTATCCATACTTGAACCTAGCAATGAACTCAGGCTGTGGTAAGCCGATCCATGATGGGTGACATCCAGGTCTTGCAACCTCCATGTTTACTGATTGAGTGTGACGGCCTCTGTACATTAGGTACATTCCATCCCACGTGAATTCTTCTTTTTTAAATTTTGTCATTTGATTCTCCTTACTTAACATACAACTATTATACCAAATACTCGATTTGAAGTCAACAGTTATTTGAAATTAATTTAGGAAATACAGGAGTTGTTATTCCACTATTTCTGTGGATCCATCAAGAAGAGGTTCTTTAGGGGCATCTATTTCTGGCCAAATCTCAGACAGCCTTGCATTGATCTCGATATATTGGATTTGATTTGCAGGCAAGTCGTCTTCTGAGAAGATAGCTAATTCGGGACATTCTTCTACACATAGATCACAGTCTATACATTCATTTGGATCTATCACCAGGAAGTTAGCTCCCTCGCGGAAAGCATCTACTGGACATACCTCTACGCATGTAGTATGCTTACAACCTATACAACCTTCGCCAACAATGTACGCCATAATATGTTCCTCTATATTATATATCTATGAATCGGCTGCCTATACCTGATCCACTCACAGAGAGTAGTTTACAGGAAGAATATTTAAAAGTCAACAGGTAAATGAAAATAAATGCAGAAATTGCGGAGAGTTGACTTTAATACATATATGGTGTACAATGCCCGTAAATCATTTTTTGGAGTTATAGAATGGCAAAGCGTAAACCTCTTACTGAGGAACAAAAAGAAGCAAGGGCACTAAGGCTCGCTGCTGCAAGAGAGAAAAGGTACCAGGAGAACCCTCCTGCCTATAAGCAGTTCAGTCCTCATGTGGTAGCGTTACCAGATGACGATCAGTTCAGTCTTAAGAATGTCCGCGAGTGGATCAAAGATGCAAGAGCTCATAAAGTAGCCGAGCACAGAGCTCACGTTGCTGGTAATAAAGGAGCACTTGCAAGAAGAATAACATGGGAGAGTTACATCTCTCAACTTGAAGCGTATCTTAAGTCTGGGGATTACATCAGTCCCTTTGCAGGCGGTGATATGCAAAATCGTGTTAACCAAAAATGCGTGGCTATGGCATACTATCCAAATGGCAAACCTAAAAGAACATTCGGTGTTTGGTATAAGGACTACATGACAACCTGGACACCCGAGTTGGAAAATGCAGAGCGACTTGATTATGGCATGCCAGAAGAGGAATACACTGAGCAGGGTCATAGAATGGTCAATAGTAGCGTTGCTCCTGCAAAGGAAAAAGTTAAGAAGAAGAAACGCACTATGTCACCCGAAGCAAAAGCTGCATTTGTTGAACGCATGAAGAAGGCTCGTGAAAAGAATGCTAAATAGCTACATGAAGGACAATGTAATCCAGTTTCCGAGTAATGGGTATGCGCCATCAGTCGTTCCCCAGTCGGACGAAGAACGCAAAGCAAACATAGCTGCTTATCAGACCAAATTTATTCTCGACCACTCAATTGAATTAGCATATTTGCTTTTCGATGATATGGTTGCAAGAGGAATGGATTTGTCTGTTGCTGAGAATGTCGATAGAGATATGTTGATGGTATGTGAAACTATTAAAGCAACGATGATGAGAGCATGTGGTCTTGATCATCCAATACATAAACTAACTGAAGATCTTGTTAACTCATCAGAAGGCGCAGCTTTCCAAGCTGCCTTCTTACAATCGGGCGATGATGAGTTG
>ENA-ORDA01000943-ORDA01000943.1-marine-metagenome-genome-assembly--contig:-NODE-943-length-26720-cov-3.014000_pt1 | contig 26720 bp, 22 predicted proteins | sample MGYA00237778_ERZ508506 | MGnify/ENA primary metagenome ERZ508506 (study PRJEB26177, sample SAMN06267891) | marine metagenome | isolation source: Monterey Bay, California, USA | place: Pacific... | reverse complement strand
CGAGCGCTGCGGATATCCAATCCGCCGATTTTCAGCTCTACACCATCTGCGGGCTCGAAGGCGGCGATATCGTTCAAGCGAAAATCACATCGAACGACGAGACCTACACCGTCTCGTATTATCACAACTACCATCGAATGATGCGCTACTTCCACATAGACCGAGACAGTCTGACAGCAGGATTTGTGGATCAACGCGATTTCCAGTGCCGGTTTGAGTCTTATGACCTCTCAGATAAATTACTATAAACCGCGGCAAGAGGTTATCTGACGTGACCATCATCGACATCCTGACCACCGGTGGCACCATCGACAAGATCTATTTTGATCAGAAGAGCGAGTATGAAGTTGGCGACCCGATTGTTGGTCCGTTACTGACCTCGATGCACGTCGGCTTTGACTTCACCGTTGAGCAGCTCATGCGCGTCGATAGCCTGGACATGACCGACACCCATCGCTCAATGATTTACGAACGCACCAAACGGTCACTCTCTCAACAGGTTTTGATCACCCACGGGACAGACGGCATGATCAAAACCGCGCAAAGATTGTCCAAAATAAAGGGCAAGACCATCGTCTTGACCGGGTCATTGCAGCCCGCAGCGTTTGCCCACAACGACGCGGTTTTCAATATCGGCGCTGCCGTGAGCGCGGTTCAAACCCTGGGCTTTGGCGTTTACCTCGCGATGAATGGCCAGATTTTCACCCCCGATAAGGTCGTTAAAAACTTGGACGAAAACCGGTTTGAACAAAAGCCAGCTGAAGCCGCGGGGAGGCTCGCGCCCAGCCAAATTCCACCGGATCGCTTCACAAAATAAGACAATTTCAGGCCTAAGGCAGCCCCACCCACAATGAAGTTGCGGCATTGCAACGATCTAAAGTCTCTTTTTTTAAAGCCATGGCGCAATGATCGGCCCAACCTGACTATGGCGTTGTCGACTCTAACAAGTCCTGCCGGGCTCGAAGGCGATCGATCAAAGCTTGCCGATCCGCTTCAGGCAGCCCTTCTAGGCGAGCCCGTCTGTCCGACATCATTTGATCGCGCTCCTCAGGTGACATCGCATCCAGTTTTGCCTTGCGGGCCTGACGAAAGGCTTCGCGCGCCTCAGGTGACGGCGGCGCCATTCTGACAGGCGCGTCCCCACGCTTTTCAGAATGCGGCTTTCGCATCCGGTCTGACTGTAACGCGCGTCTCTGGGTAATGCGCCGCGCACGGTCTGAGGGGGATAAACCATCCAACTTAGCCCGTCGCGCCGCCTTAAACTGCTCACGGGCGTCAGGTGACATCAAAGACATGTTAGCCTTGCGTTCTGCGCGCTTCTGATCCCGCTGCTCGGGTGTCAGCGCAGCCCAGTCCGCCCGGCGTTGGGATTGATCTGCATTGGATGCAACAACGACCTGAGCCGCCGGCGCTGACTGAGGCGCCAACCCCACATCCGAAAAAACATGATTTATCGGCAATAACCCGATCAAAGCCGCGAGTAGGCTCAGGGAATGATTTATTTTTAACATCGCAATGCTCCAAATGAATGACACCGTGACAGTGCGCTAAGCGGGCTGAACCGAAGCTGAACCCGAACAAGGTTTCACGCCCGATGCTATCCGATCAAAGCGCTCCAGACGGCTCACATCGCATCGGTTGCGGGGGCCCCCCGAGAAGAGTCATCCGCCATCATCATGGCTTCAGACAAGCTCTCGAGCATGTGAATGCGCTTCGGATCGGTCTTTTTAACGTCTTTCATTTCATCGGGATCGGTATCCAGATGAAATAACTGCTCTTCACCCTTACTATTGCGCGTATACCGGTACCCATCTTTCACCAGCGTGCGCGTTCGTGCGGGTATTGGCGTCAGTTTAGCGGTTACCAACGGCACATCATCTTCGATTAAAACAAAATCCCGCACGGCGGTGGCAGGCGCGGCAATGGTTGGCAGCAAGCTATGGCCTTGAAGCCCATCGTAGGCCTTAATCCCGCAAGCCGCCATCAGGGTCGGTCCCAGATCGATCGTTGAGGCCAGCGCCTGGGTCCTACCAGCCTCATATCCGGGCACTCGGATTAAAAGCGGCACTTGGAGCGTTCCTCGATAGTGCATAAAGCCTTTTAAAAACAAGCCATGCTCGCCCATCATATCCCCGTGATCCGAGGTAAAGACTATAATGGTATCCTCGCTCAAACCCAGGCTTTCAATTCGAGCAAGGATCTCACCCACCCCCTCATCAATCATCCCAATCATGCCATAGGTCGCAGCCATGGCCTCAGCCAGTAGCGCATCATTGCCGTAACCGCACGGGCTGACCCAATTGCGCTGATCCTTTGGGTGGATGTCTTTGAAAAGCCTCAAATGCGCTGGGGCGTCTTTAAGGTCGTCATGGCGGCTTTCAGGCAAAAGCATCTCTTCGGGCCGGTACGCATCAAACCATTTGCCGGGTGGCGTTAGCGGGTGATGCGGATCGGGAAACGAGCAAACCGCAAGAAACGGCGTCTGGTGCTGATGGGCCGACTCAATAAACGCAAGAGTCCGCTCTGTCACAAATCGAGTTGAATGCAGACGCTCATCATACGGCGGCTGGTAAATCTGACGCCAATGCTTCGATCGTTTTGAACCTTGTACATCGCGATCCTGGTCAATCACGAGCTTTGATAAATCGCCCCCCTGCGCCAGCGCCCATTGCAGATGATGACCGGCAACGCTTGCGCCATGATCAAGGCTGAGCTCGATCTGACCAAAGCCATAGTAGTCTTGCGGATCCGCTGCTGGGCCTGCGGTATATCGCTCATAATCTTCAATGGCATCCCAACCCGCAGGATAGGGCGATTGACTGGACGGCCCACCCCGAAATGGCACCATCGAGTTTTTACTGACGCCATGCTGCAAGTGTGACTTACCGATCAGCGCCGTTCGATAGCCTGATTTTCGGAAACCCCGAACGAAGGTGTTGACGCTTGGCTCCAATGAGCGATCATTGAAAATGACGCCATGAGCTGAGGGCATCCGACCGGTCATTAGGGTTGAGCGGTTCGGCATGCAGACGGGGTTAGATACCCAAGCGTTATCAAACACCATAGACCGTGACGCCAAAGCATCAAGATGCGGGGTTTTTAAGATCGGATTACCCATGAACCCTGTGTCAGTGGCGCGCTGCTGATCCGTAATGACCAACAAAACATTGGGTGGCGGCTTCGCGTTCATCTAACGTGCTCCTTATCCCTGCCCGCTACTTAGCCTTGGTTTCAACCGTATCACCAGAGTAGTTTCGGACTTTTTCCGAGCTTAACACGGAACATCCAGCATGAGCGGTGCGCACCTGCTCGATCGGATATCCGCTAGGGGGACGCTGACGCGTTCTGCTACCGGCGCCGCGGAACGTGGTAGCCTTGACACGAGAAAGAACAGACTTGTGGCGCTATGAAAGCAAGACTTCTGCAATGGATGCTAAACATTTCGAGCACGGCTTTAGGAGGGCGATTGTTCGTTGCGCTGCTCTCCCCCATCGATCGATGGTTACTGCTCAAAACGAATGGTCTCGTCAGCATCGCCAGCTTTGGCACTCCAACGCTACTGCTGACGACCTTAGGCCGAAAGACGGGTCAGCCGCGGGCAACGCCCCTCATGTATCTATCGGACTCGCAGCAACCGATGCTACTGTATGTTATCGGCTCAAGTGGCGGTCGGCCCGCAATGCCCGCGTGGGTTTTAAACCTGAGGGCCAACCCAGAGGTCCTCGTTACCCGCAACGGCCTTATCCAGGACTATCAGGCGAGGGCGCTATATGGCGACCAGCACAGGGCAATCTGGCAACGGTTTATTCGTTTTAATCCGGGGTTCGCGCGCTATGAAGGCCGATTGACCCGCAGCATCCCGATTATCGAACTAACGCCGCGTGCGACTCAGGCTCAAGGCTTCTCGGCGGTTCAACGCCTAGGCTAACCCTTTTGAAGGCGGGTGCCGCGACGCACCAATTCATGCCGGGCGATCTTCCAAACAGCGCCTTCCCGACGCATGTTCGTCAAATAGGTCGCCCACAGGGTGAAGGTTGATTCGGGATCATCAATTAAGTAATGCAACGCTTGCACATCGGTTCGCACGGATGCGCCGTCCCCATCAACCTGAACCAATTGTGGACCGAGCATGTGTTGGGTTTGACCAAAGGCGGCTAATTTCTCAACCACTTCAGCGACCCAAAGATCCGCGCCCACAACCGAGTCTCCACCAAACCCGACAATTTCAACATCATCGGCGAAGCAGCGACGATATTGGGCCATATCGCGATCATCCACACCTGCGGCGTAATTCGTCATCACATCCTGAATGGCTAAGCGATCTTCTAATATCGTCATGACGGGCTCCTCAATTTAGCGTGCGCGGTCCACCATGACCGCCGTTATCCTGAACTCTTTTTTTAATCCAGCGCCGACAAAAACAGCTAAGTTAATCCCCAACTGCTTTTTATTCGACTGCCGCTTAGTCGTCTAGGACGACGACTTCGGCAGATCCCCACTGATATAATCATCGATCATCTCATGGTATCTGCGAATCCGTTTTTCTTGGTTCGACAGATACACGCCTTTGAAACCTCTCGAGCGAAAGCCGCGTTGCTGCGTGACAAACACCGCCACGTCCTCTTCGATCGCCGCACCAATAGAGTCTTCCCCATAGGTCAACATCTTGACGGGCGCTTCCTGATTGGCGTCGGATGCGATCATCGCGCGGCCCGCCCGGCCGCCGGCTGCAGCACCGGCCTCGATCGATGCAGGACTGGCATACCACCAGTTATCGAACAAGCACTGCTCCGGATCGTCCCGGTGGGGTCTTGCTCGTAAAAAATGAAAGCCATCCGACCATACCGAGACTGCAAAGTTGGGAAACAAGGTGTAATGGAAGGCATCGGTAAATTGTGCATCTGGGATCTTGTCGTAGTGCGTGTAGCCGCGTTCAACACCCAATTTACGCTTGGCGGCCTGGAGCGCTTCACGAATATCCTCGGGTCGACCCTTCAAATCCTCAGGATCAACATCCCAATGCCGCAACTGCGACGCCAGCGGCTCGAGAATATTGCCCGCCTCGTCCGTCGACCCAACCCCGAACCCGCCTTTCATGACCATACGATTGTGGCCTTCATCAGACAGATCAAACTGGGTTTCTTTAAAATAAGTATCAATGTGGCCACGAATGGCTTTTCGGTCCGTATCAGGCGTTGCACCTTGATGTACGGTCGGGACATGGTAGGACTCGTTGAAGTTATCCAGAACGATTTTCCAATTACAGGGCAGCCACATCGTATTCGCCATGGTGCGCTGCCAAGACTGAATGTCTCTGGCGTGCCAATCGTCCCAAATGGGGCCCAGATAGGATTTTAAGGACTGGCATTCCGGATCCATATTCACCCAGATAAAGCCCGCAAAGGTCTCGCAGCGCAACTCCTGTAAGCGCAGTTTTCCGCACGGGTTGCCTTCCGGAAAGTCTTCTTTATCCGGCGCAAAATTAAGCGTGCCATCCGGCAAAAATGCCCAGCTGTGGTATTTACAAACAAAGCGTCTGAGGATGGTGCCCTTGGATTCTGAAACCAGTGGATTGCCGCGATGCTGGCACACATTATAAAACGCTTTCACATCGCCCTCTTTTTGGCGAACCATCAAGACTTCTTCTGAGCCAATCTCTTCCATCTGCCAATCGCCCGGGTTCGGTAACTCAGCTTCTCGCCCCAAAAGCAACCACACCTTTGTCCACATCCCTTCCCATTCCTGATTCATAAAGTCTTTTGCGGTATACCGCGAACCTGGAATGGTGTGGCCTCGTGTCGTTTGCTCTGGCCACCGGTCAACCAATTTTAATTGTTCGGACATTGTGATGCTCCTCATCGTTTGCGGCACTTTCAGCGTCAATACGCTGAGATGATCCGTGGGTTCCTTCGAATGCCTTGAGTATCTCTAATACCCCACCAGCCTGGCAAGACCTAAAACGCTTGATGTTCAGATTGAAACCATGCGTCTTAACGCCGCCTTTGGCCAAACGCTGCCCTGGCGCGCATGACCTAAAAGGGACAACAGACTAGTTTGGCGACAGGATGGTTAAAGCGGGCAAACCCAACGCGTCGCGATGCACACGATGATAGTGATGCAAGGCAGGCTCGTTACGACCAAAGAGGCCATGCGTCTGGACGCCAGCATCGGCATTGCGCTGGATGCTCGTTGCCGCCCAATAGTCCTCCTCAACAATAATTTTGTTAAAGCCCGGAAATCGGCTTTCGGTGATCATCTCCGCCAAATCCGGCTGCGGATAATAGCTGTGGTGCGTTCGCGATCGGCCAGGCGCATTACCCGCTGGGTACATGCGCAGCACATCAATCCCCGCAGGATCCACTAAAAAAATAACATTCGGAAACAAGAAGTAAACATTGAGCGTCAACTGACGGTAAGGCCAATTTTCAACTGGTATGGCTTCAGCGAGCACATGCTCGAAACCAGCTTTACTGGCAAACACCATCCGATAGTGCCGATCAAAGATATCGTGGGTTTGTAAATTGCCGATGATATCGGTCGCTAAACTCGTTCGGTGCAACACATTAAAATGATAGTTCTCGCCAAAGGTATCGATGGCCAGTTTCCAATTAAGGTCAGCCTCTATGACTTGAGTTTCTCGAAAAGGGTGCTGCGCGAGCCCCCAATGCATAAACTCATCGGCAAGCGGCCCGAGCAGCTCACTGGGGTCAAGGGGCTCACCCACCGATGACTGCACCCACAAGGTGCCTGCTACCTCCGCCGACGGTAACTCCGTCAAGCCAAAATCGCGGTGATCTAGGCTGCCAAATTTGCCCTTGTGAGTCACCGCGATCAAATCCCCGGTGTTCTGATAGGTCCAGGCATGAAACGGGCAACTAAATTGCCGCCCCTCGCCTCGACCGGTTGCAACCACTTGCATGCCTCGGTGGCGACAAATATTTAAAAAGGCTCGAAAGCAACCAGACGCATCCCGGGTCATTAAAATTGGCACCCCGGTTTCGTTCGTTGCCACATAGGTGTTGATTCCAGGGAGGTCGCTGGATAATCCCAGCATCAAGGGCGTCTGTTTGAAGAACACGGTTTGCTCGAGCGCCAACTGTTCTGGATCGGTATAGCCCTCCATCGGCACTTGCAGCATCTCGCCGGCATCAGCACTCGTATGGGTTGCAAGACCCTGTTGTAAGATTTTTAAAATTCGCTGCTGTTCCTGCGCCCGCATGAATCCCTCCTACTCTTGGTCATCGCAAAGCCTTTACGCCAAGGCTTTTATTCCAATGCTTAATGGCAAGCGGTTAATCACAAGCCGTTAATCGCAAGCCGTTAATCGCAAGACCTTCGCTGCAAAGCGTTAATCATAAGGCTCTAGTCATAAGGCTCTAGTCATAAGGCTCTAGTCATAAGGCCTTACATACAGGCCCAGTCACTCGGCCCTATTACGCAAGCCTGTTACTCGACCCTGTTATAACAGTCTTTATTAAAAAAGCGCTGTTAAAGGCGCTCTATTCAAAAGGCCTTAGCAATAACTTGGCCGCATCTTAAGCGTCCAAAGTACGGGCGCGCTCTCTAACAAGACGAATTTTTCATCCTCTGAAGCCCGTGACGAAATGTTTTTAAACCTTTCTCTCCCGACACCCTAATTCAAATCCCCTCCACTGAAAACCCTGATTTTTCGAACTCAGAATAGATCGCATGTAGGCAAAATCATATCGTAACAATGCCCACGAATTTATCGCTGCTACAGCAGCATCGGCGGTTATAGCCTCACTTCATTGGGCAAAATACAGCGGATCAGCGCCTGTCTTTAGAGCAGCCATCCTGGACAAATCCGGAAGACGAAGAAGCGGGTTCGATCAAGACGCGGCCGCCCGACAAACCTCAGCTGCTGATGCACTGATCACCCACATTGATCGTGGCATCCGTTATTTCGACCCACTCAATGTGAAGGCGATGGCCATCCCCCACACAACGGATCCGTTCTCATTGTTTTTTTTGCAGATCGAGCGCCCACCGACCCTTGCCGAAAAACCCACGATTCGACGACGGCGGAACCATCGACCTCAGGCCTCATCCTGACTGGCAAACCCGAATTCGGTGGCGGCATCCCGCAGCCAAGCCCACAGATAGTCTGCATAGCTTCGACGCAGAATCAGCTCAAAGGTCGCATCATTCACCCGTCTCAGCACAACCTGGGCTTGCGCAAACGTCGTGGTGACAACCTTGCCAACTGGAAAGTTTTGCAACCCAACATCGTAGGAAGTCGACTTCATCAAAACTTGGGTTGCACTGTCACCCTGAACCAGCAATACCGTTTGGCCACCGCTCACATCCACCAAGGCAATCTCCGCGCCGCCAGAGCGCCTAAGATCCGCTTCAGCCTGCGCAAGGTTGTCGAATGGCAAGGTTAGCAACCACTCATCTGGCCCCAACCAACGGATGCAGAGCAGTCCTTGCACGCTCGACGTTAATGGTGCAATCGGTAAGGCAAGCCCAAGGCTTTTCACCACTGCCGCGGATAACGTTTCAGGCAAACCACGAAGGATTAGGTGCCCATTCAGGTGTTCTGTCACCATGATTGGCGACGGGCCAGAAATGGTGCTGCGATCGCCGCGTGCCAAGGGCGAGGCCGCGCGATCTATACGATGACCCGGCGTGGGCATCTGGTGATATTCCGCCCGCACCCCATCCCCGACAGACTCTGAATTAGACATGCTGGCGTGCTCCTTCCGGGTCATAGAAAACCGGCGACCGAATCTCGGCTTTCTCCCATCGATCCGGCCCGACGGAGACCTCAACAATTTCTCCGACGCGATCGAGCCCACCCTTTACCAGCGCTAACGCGAAACTGCGCCCGAGCACAGGACTGTCATAGCTCGACGTGACATGTCCTACCATATCAGCAGGTAAGGACTGGGGTCGCGCAAACACGATTTGCGAGCCTTCCGGCAAGACACAGGACGGATTGAGGGGAGACAACCCCACAAACTGTTTACGCTGGCCCCGCAGACAATCGGCGCGCATCATCCCCCTCTGCCCTAGAAAACCAAATTTTTTATGTTTTGCCACCGCCCAGCCCATACCAAGATCTTCTGGGGTGACCGAGCCATCTGTATCTTGACCGACGATCACAAAACCTTTCTCAGCGCGAAGCACATGCATGGTTTCGGTGCCATACGGCGTTAAATCAAAATTAGCACCCGCTGCCATCAACGACTGCCAAAGTGCGAGTCCATAGTTCGCGTTGACGTTGATTTCATAGGTGAGTTCGCCCGTAAACGAAATTCTAAATACCCGAGCGGGCAGGCCGCAGACGAGCCCTGCCCGCCAGTCCATGAACGCAAAGCTACTAGGACTTAAATCTATATCGGTCAGGGGCCCAAGCAAGGCACGCGATTCTGGTCCAGACAGCGTAATCGTGACCCAATGATCCGTCACCGAATTGAAAAACACTTTGAGCTCCGGCCATTGTGTTTGATGCCACAAGGCCAACCACTGTAAAACCCGCGCGGCGCCGCTCGTTGTGGTGGTCATTAAAAAATGATTCGGCGCAAGACATGCGGTCACACCGTCATCCATCACCATGCCGTCTTCACTGCACATCAATCCGTAGCGACATTTTCCGGGCGCCAGCTTCAACCAGGCATTGGTATAAATGCGATTAATAAACTCGCGGGCATCGGGGCCTTGAAGATCGATTTTCCCGAGCGTTGATGCATCTAATATGCCAACGCCCTGTCGCACGGCCAAACATTCGCGTCGAACCGCGGCCTGCAAGCTTTCATCGCCCCGCGGAAAGTACCAAGGCCGCATCCATTGCCCCACATTTTCAAAAGCCGCACCTTGCGCCTCATGCCAGGACTGCATCGCGGTGTAGCGCGTGGGCTCAAAAAGCTCACCAACATCCCGACCCGCCATCACACCAAAACTTGCCGGGGTGTAATTCGGCCGAAACATCGTTGTGCCCGTCTCCTTAATGCTTTGGCCTAAGGCTTTTGCTGCGATCGCGACACCATTCACGTTCGATAACTTACCTTGGTCGGTCCCAAACCCCAGCGCGGTGTAGCGCTTGACGTGTTCAACGCTCTCGAAGCCTTCTCGGGTCGCGATTTCAATCGCCGCCGCCGAAACATCCAATTGGAAGTCGACGAACTGGAGCGGCGCCTTGGCCGTCGGCAAAGGATGAGGCACTTGAAACAAAGCCTGCAGCGCGAAGCTGATGCTCTCGCTACCCGATATTACAAGACGTTCCGGCACGTCGAACCCCAGTCGCGATAGCGCTTGGTGCGCAGCCATAGCGCCCTGCTCTAGGCTCTCGTCCAACGCAAACGCCCCGGTAACCGCGCCAGCAAAAAACAGTCGCTCGTGACCAGGATCCGGTACAAAGCCACAAACATCTTCGCGCCAAACCGGCCGATGCCCTAGATGAGCCGACAAATGCACAACGGGTGAATAGCCGCCAGAGCTTGCGATGACATCTGCTGCCAGCCGTCTAGTCGGGCCCAATGAATTATCTTGGGCATCAAAATCGCAAATAACAGCCGCTTTAACCAAGGCGCCACCCACCACATCAACAACCATCGCCGCTGAAATAACCACTACACCGGCTAATTCTGCTCGAGTAACAAGGCTCGGAGTTGGGGCTGCGCGCGCATCGACCACCGTTGCAATGCCTGGCCCCGCCGCCAACCAATCAATTGCTGCCTGATAGCCAGCGTCGTTATTGGTCGCAACCACCAAGTTATAACCGGCCCTTACGCCGTAGCCCTTCAAATAGGCGGATACGGCGCCTGCCAGCATACAACCCGGCACATCGTTGTTGGCATAGACGAGGGGCCGTTCATGAGCTCCAGTGGCCAGCACCACTTCTCGGGCTCGTATGCGATGCATCCGCTGCCGGGCTAAACCTTGGGTCACCGTTGGCGCAAGATGATCTCGACAACGCTCGACCGCAGTGACGAAGTTGCCGTCGTGGAAGCCGATCGCCGTGGTGCGCAGGCGTAACTCAACATTGGTCGCAGCCATCAGCGCATGCAGCGTTGTCTGAACCCAAGTAAGCGCCGGCGCGTCGTCAATCTGATCATCGCTAAAGCGCAACCATCCACCCGGAGTGGGATTTTCATCAACGATAATGATCCGAGCGCCAGACGGTTGAGCCGTCAGGGCCGCTGCAAGGCCCGCTGGTCCCGCACCGACAATGAGCAGATCACAGTGCCGATTGATCTTGTCGTAGATCTCAGGATCGGGTTCGGTCGGCGCAAACCCCAGACCCGCCATTTTGCGAATCATGCGCTCCAACGTCTGCCAAGCCGGCTGTGAATACATCATTGTTTTGTAATAAAACCCGGGGGGCATCATTTTTCCTGCGAGCTTGCCAACCATCGCCATCGCATCCCACTCAAGGCTAGGCCAACCATTCGTTGTTCGACAAACCAGCCCCTCATAAAGCGCTTGTTCGGTTGCGCGAACATTTGGCACCTGAGTGCTCGGTGTGGCGCCGACTTGGAGAATCGCGTTGGGCTCTTCCACACCGGCGGCTATGATCCCCCGCGGCCGCCCGTACTTAAAACTGCGACCGACGATTTTGACGCCATTCGCCAGCAAAGCCGAGGCCAATGTATCACCGCGAAAACCTTGCAGCGTGCGACCATTAAACGTAAAGGTTATCGGCTCATCCCGATCGATCAGACGACCTTCTGTAATTCGATTGACTTGTTTCATTGCAACAGCACCTGATGTTTGATCGGTTGCCCGCCCATCGCGTAGGTTTGCTCGATGTCGTAGGTCACTGTATCTCGCACAACATTAAAAAACCGGCGGCAGCCTGCCGCGTGATACCACATTTCGTGATGCCGTCCACGCGGGTTTCGACGAAAGTACAGGTAGGTGCCCCATTCTGCATCGCTGCAGCTCGCTGGGTCTTCTGGACGCGCAAGATGAGCCTCCCCGCTATAATGAAACTCAGGCTCATCTCTTAATTCTTGGCAATAGGGACAATGAATTCTCAACATACGGCTCTCAAAAATATCTAATGCGCGACACCGGCCGCACCATGCTCATCAATCAATGCGCCCGAATAAAACCGATCCAGCGCAAAGGGTTTGGCCAAAGCCGGAATCTCATCACTCGCCAAGCAGTCCGCAAAGACATGTCCTGAACCCGGCGTTGCCTTAAAGCCGCCGGTTCCCCAGCCGCAATTAAGGTACAGGTTTTCAACCGGCGTTTTGCCCATGATCGGGCAGGCATCCGGTGTTGTATCAACGATACCGCCCCATTGTCGATTCATCGGGACTCTTGAAAACATTGGGAATAATTCAATCATCGCAGCAAGGGTCTGTTCAATGACGGGCATCGATCCTCGCTGACCATAACCCGTATAGCTATCGATACCGGCACCAATCACCAGGTCGCCTTTATCGGACTGCGAGACATAACCATGCACCTGGTTCGACATCACGACGGTGTTCAGAATGGGCTTGATCGGCTCCGAGACCAAAGCCTGAAGAGGATGCGATTCAATGGGCAGCTCAAAGCCGCCGTAACCGGCGAGCACACCCGAATTACCCGCAACCACACAGCCCACTCGGCCGGCATGAATCACCCCATAGCGATCGGTAATCACCCCCCGCAGCTGATCGCCTTGAATTTCGAAGTCGGTCACCGCACACGCTTGCAAGAGATCAACCCCTAAAGCATCGGCGGCGCGAGCATATCCCCAAGCGACCGCATCGTGCCGCGCAACGCCGCCTCGCGGCTGCCAAGAGGCGCCTAAAATGGGATACCGCCTAGCGCTTGAAATATCGATCTGCGGCACGACCTTTTTGACGCCCGCGGCATCCAAAACCTCGCCGTCAATGCCGTTCAGCCGATTGGCCGAAACCCTTCGCTCGATGTCGCGCATGTCTTGTAGGGTATGGCCAAGGTTTAAAACGCCGCGCTGCGAGAACATCACATTGTAATTCAGCTCCGTTGAAAGGGTCTCCCAAAGCTTCAACGAATGTTCGTACAGGTGCGCGGCCTCATCCCAGAGATAGTTCGACCGGACAATGGTCGTATTGCGACCCGTATTGCCGCCACCAAGATACCCTTTTTCGATAACGGCAACATTGGTCACATTGTGCACCTTGGCCAAATAGTAGGCCGTTGCCAGACCATGTCCGCCGCCGCCGACAATGATCACATCGTAATGCTTCTTGGGTTCAGGGTTACGCCAAGACCGCTGCCAATTTTGATGATGCGACAATGCATGCCTGAATAAACTAAACGCTGAAAACCGTTGCACCTAACCCTCGCCTAACCCTTCCGGATGTTTCGATGCGTCTTGCTCTGCATCATGGTTTGCCAAAATACCAAAAGACGTCTCCTGCCTGGCGACGGCCAAGGTGTCGCTGGCAATGATTTGACACGGTCTAACACCCCAAGCCGGCGGCGGAGCAGCCTTTATGACGCTTGTGACCGACCGTCACTCGGCGCGCTTAAGTCCGCCCGTGCATTGAGGCGGCCAAGCAGTAAGGCCAAGGCCGCGCCCACAACACCCAACACCGCAGCCCATAAGTAATACAGATCAAAACCCAGTTTTCCAGGAAACGCGTCCATCAAACGCGCGCTGATCCAGGGTTGATACACGTCCGGCGCATAACCAATAAAGCTGAGCGCGCCGATCGCAAGGCCCTTTGTGCGGATATCAACATTGGCACGCTCAAGGGTTGCCCAAAAAATGCCGCGAATGCCGTAGGTGAGTAACCCCACGATCAAAACGATCGTTAACAAAAGAACGACACCGGTCCCGGGCGACGTTTGAGTCAGCACTAAGAACATCATCGAGCTCGAGAATAGCAACACTGAGAGCACCCGCTCTTGGCCAAAAAAATCACCGCTGAAGCCAGCGATGGTTGCGCCAATCGGGCGCATCCAGAGTTTTGCAACCGTTACACTCCCCACAACGACCGCACTAAGGCCAAGCTCACCTTGTAAATAACCCGAAAAGCTATAGGTTGCCCAGAACAACTGATAGCCCGTCAGCATACAAATTGCCGCCAACCAGAGAGACCGATTTCTTGCCAGCAAGCCCAAGGAATACCACAGACTCAATGATCTTCCTGCAGCATCGGCTTCCGACGGCCCTTCCTTCGGCAACCCAAACCAAATCACGGGCGCCATTAAAACCGCAACGAGGCTGTAAAATACGATCACGCGCTGCAGCGCGTGCGTTGACGACACCTCAACCTGATCCACACTGTAAGCGAAGATCAGCAAGGCAACACTTGCAAGCATTGCCTCGATTAAGCCCCGGCCGCCATCCAGCAACCCAAAAAACTTGCCTTGCTCATCCTTCTGGGCAAGCAAACTGACGCTCTTGATCATGGCCGCCCAAAAAGTGAGCCCCGTGGTCAAACCCCAGCATAAAAAGATCACTTGAATCGCCCAGAGCGCCGGTAAGGTTGCGTACCAAAACCCTAATAAGCCCGTCGCAGCCAGAGAAAAAGCCATCAGTTTTCGGGGCGAGAACCGGTCCGCCAACCAACCACTGGGCACATAGGTCAGCACAAAGATCAGGCCCAGCAACGAGAAAATGTCTCGTAACTCAACGCCTGAGATGCTAAATGCTTCTAATAGGGTGATTTCAAAATTCTGTCTTAAATACACCAAAGGGTAGACCGCCCCGCCAGCAATAATCACCAAGGCCAGCTGTCCGTAACGTTTCACCGGGCTCATAACACCACCTTGTTGGTCATCTTTTGAATCATCGCTTCATCCCTGTCGCCCCTTCTTGCCCGACCTATAACACGGCATCCAAAGCCGTCAGGAGCTGATTGATTTCCTGCTCGGCGGTGTAATGCACAAAGCTAAGCCGCAACAACCCTTTATCGGGATCCTCTCCCATTGCGCGAATCACCCGTCCGCCATAGAAGTCCCCATCACCGGCCATAATGCCATGCGCTGCAAGTGCCGCTGCAACAACGGTCCCCGGTGCCGGCAGCGCAACGGCAACCGTTGGCGCTCGGATCAAGGCATCAAGGGGTCCCAGTACCCGCGCGTTGTTCTTGGCTGAAAAATAATCCAAAACGGGCTGTAACAAACGTTGTTCCGCGGCACGAAACAAATCGTGGACAAACACGCCCCGTTCAACCGGAATATGGCTCTGGCATCCGTGATGCTTCGCCACGGCGTCAAAGTAATCTGTGATACCAGTACAGGCAGCAATTTGGGCGTGATCCGGCCCAGCGGGGGTGAACTTTTTGGTTAGGCTATCGCCATTGAAGTCGTGTCCTTGATTCGGTAGCCGCTCGGCGAGCGCTCGCGCCACCACCATAATGCCTTGGTGCGGTCCATAGGTTTTATAAGACGAAAACAGATAAATGTCGGCGCCCAATTCCCCGACATTGGGCAGCCCGTGGGGCGCGTAAGACACCCCATCCACACAGCTCACCGCGCCCGCCGCCCGTATCATCGCCGTGATCTCGGCAACCGGATTAATTTCCGCCACAACGTTTGAGCAGTGCGGGAAACACACGAGACGAACCCGCTCGTCGAGTAGCTCAGCCAAATCATCGACATCAAGGTGTCCTGACTCAGGATCAACCGACCACTGGCGCACTTCAATGCCGGACAACGCCAGCCGGCGCCAGGGCCCGGTATTGGCCTCATGATCCTGATTGGTCACGATGATCGCATCCCCTTCGGAAAGCATCTGACGAAAGGCCTGGGACAAGACGTAGGTGTTCGCAGTCGTTGACGGGCCGAAGCTGACTTCATCGACCCCGACGCCTAAATAGCCTGCAAGCCCTGCTCGAGCTGCATCCATTTCTTCGCCGCCCAATCGCGAGGCCTCAAAGCCATAGTAAGGCTGCACTTTACGCTCTCGGTAAAAACGTGCCAGCCGGTCTGTGACCTGCTGGCACGGATAGGACCCACCCGCATTTTCAAACAAGGCCTGTCCGGCAAGACTGGGCTGAGAAAAGGCCGGAAACTGCGAACGAATAAACGCCTGATCGAGCATCGAAAAACTCCTTTACAATTTAAGCGCTCAGTTTAGCGCGTTATGTCTTGATGCGCTGAACTGCCACCAGCGCTTCATGACGTTAACGCAAGGTCTCTACGCGGTCGCGCCCTGCAATCCCAAATTAAGACTATGCTAACCTGATCACTATCATGACCCATTAAGGAGCCCGTGTGTTCTCAAGGAAAAAGTTCGATAACCCCTATCTTCAGGGTAACTATGCACCGGTCACGAGCAGTCTGCACCAGACCGAATTGCCTTGCAGGGGCCAGCTCCCGGAGGACCTTAACGGGCTTTTTGTCCGGAACGGCCCGAATCCGATGACACCGCCCAAAGCGTCAAAGCACCACTGGTTCGTCGGAGACGGCATGTTGCATGGCATCCGCTTTGAGCAGGGCCGCGCGCTGTGGTATCGCAATCAACCCGTCAGCGCCAATGGCTCGACCGCTAACACCCATGTCATTGGTCACGCGGGCAATCTTTATGCTCTGGTCGAGGCCGGTGGCGCGCCGGTTAAAGTCGATGACCAGCTAAACTCTTTGGATGAACCGGCCTTTGAAAACACGCTGCCTCGCGGCCTCAGTGCACACACCAAATTTGAAGCTGCAACGGGTTCGATCCATGCAATGTGCTATGACTTCAAACGCGGTTACCGACTATCCTACGTTGAAATCGGTGCTGACAATCGACTTGCACAACACAAAGAAATTAAGCTTCCAAGTCAATCAATGGTGCACGATTGCGCCTTGACGGAACACTATGTTGTCGTCTTCGATCTGTCGGTCACTTTCAGCCCGAGCCGCCTCATCAGACGCTACTTTCCCTTCGCTTGGAATTCAAAACATCAAGCCAGAATCGGACTACTGCACCGTAAAGATTTGAGCCAAGCCATCACCTGGTTTGACATTGCACCGTGCTACATTTTCCACGCGATGAATGCGTTTGAAGATCATACTGGGCGGGTGATACTGGAAGCCATGCGGTATGACCGCATTTTCGATCAAAACAAGTTGGGCCCATTTGGCGAAGCCTTGCCCTACCCAACTCGCTGGACGATGGATGTCGGTACAGGATCTGTCACCGAAGATCGGTTTGATGATCGGGCTTCAGAATTTCCGCGCGTTCACCCAAACCTGGAAGGTCAGGAGACCCAATTTGGCTATGCGCTTGGCGTTGGTCGAGATGCCAACGCGTTGGATTTCGATCAAATTCTGAAGTACCACCGGCGCGATGATCGCGTCACGGTGCATCAGCTGGCGTCGTCAAAAATGGCCTCAGAACCCGTTTTTGTTCCAAGGGCCGATGCCAAGTCCGAAGACGAGGGTTATTTAATGAGTTACGTCTATGACCAAGACAAAAACAGCAGCGAGCTGATCGTTCTTGACGCTCAAAACGTTTCTGCAGAACCGATTGCCTGTATCGACCTGCCTCAACGAGTCCCCTTTGGTTTTCATGGGAGCTGGGTCCCTGTATAAGACCCGGGTTTTACATTTCCCTGGTAGCGCAATCTGCGCCCGGCCCTGCTCGATAACCGCTTAACCAAGCCATCTCACCGATTCGGCTTAGGTCTTTGCTTTAGGATTGCGCAAAACCAATTCGTCTACAGTTCCGATATCAACTCGAGCACCTGCCAATCCTTTAGCGCGTTCTGACCGCGATAGAACATCACGTCTTTCCAATCCACACCGAGGGCGTCACACTCTTCTTTGATCAATTGCTCATCAGTGCTTCCGATTGCAATAATATTGATCATGTGACTGATGATTAACCCCAATTGAAAATCGAGTGTCAGGTCGTCTAATGTGTAGTCTTCGACGCCGCCATCAACGAGCCCTTGATGATACTGGTCCAGCAGGCTGGTTTCACGTGCGCGGCGATCAACGGTTGCGAGCCCTAGCGTTAAAAGCCGCGCAAAATCCCATGCGCCTTGAGCAATAAAGGGAAACTGCCAATCAATGACCGCGAAGCGACCACCGGCAGCGCTTGGGAAAAACAGCTGCTTGGCGTGATAATCACCATGCACCAACGTAAACGGCCGATTCGCGTAAAGCGCTTGTAACGCCGATAACTTTTTCGCGACCATCGGCATCAATTCTTGCGTAAAATCGGGCGCGTCAAACCAGGTCCCTAACTGTTCAACGATTTGTGCGGCCGCGCCAAAGCCCAGCGCAAAAAAAGCTGGGTCATCATATTGAACGAAATAGTCTTTTTCTCTTAAGAGCGCCTGGTTCCACCATCGGGCATGAAGCTTCGGGAGCTGCGCAAGGGCGAAAGTGACTTGCGATTCACTAATGGCCCAGGACGGCGACTCGGACGGCCCCAAGTCTTCTAAGATGAGCACAAAGGCCTGCTGATCTGGTTGATGACATTGAAAGAAACAAGGCGCCACATCGATGCCAGGCGCTTCAAAGTCTCGATAGAACCCTGTCTCACGACGATACTGATCGAAAACATTCACAACTTCTGCAATAACCTGCGGGTTTTGCGATGTGTATTTTGCAATCAAACGGGTAGGCAAGTCGGGCCCATTCTGATCCCACTCAACGTCCAAAAATGCGATCTCAGCCGTCTGACCTGGGGTTGTCGAGGCTCGAGATCGGCATTCTATGATTCTGGCAGTCTGACCAGCTTCAGGTACCACAAGATGCTCATTCAACCATGCAACCGTAAAATCTTCTGCCCTAGCCGGTAGCCTTTGATTCATTGCTCAGCCCTCCTTTCCCAATCTTTTTGTCACACCGCACTTTTAAGCTTTTGTTCCACCTTTTTCCCGTCTTCTCATCTAATTTGGTTCTGACCTTGCTAGGTCACGGGGCTTTTGCGCATATTCTTTAGACGCCTGACGGTTGCAACCGTTGTGATTCACACCGTTGCTTTGTTCAACGATTGATAACCCCACCTGAGCAAAATCAACTGAATTAAAAAGCCCTTACCGAAGCGTTTCCACCAGTTTCGCAATGGTGTCTAAATGCGTGAGCACCTCACTCTCAGAACGCTGTGGCAGCCCAAAAACCAAATGCGTAAAACCTTGTTGCAATCGATTCGTTGCCTGCTCAACATCCGCTGGCGCGCCAAACAAGGCAACATCCAGATCCGCCATCGACCGATCCCGCTTGGCTAGCGCCGCAGACATCGCCTCCATGGCACCAGAGCCCGCGCCGCCGATGGGCATCCAACCCTCGCAATAATCTGCAACCCGATCGAACACCCATTTCGAATTTGCACCCAACCAAATCGGTGGCCCACCCGGTTGAACCGGTTTTGGCCAGGACCAAATTGGATCGAAATTGACATGCTTGCCATGGAACTCGGCCGCATCCTCCGTCCAGATCGCTTTCATCGCCAAAACCTTCTCTCGAACAATCGCCCAACGATGTTCGAAGGAGGCGCCGTGATTCGCCATCTCCTCTACGTTCCAGCCAGCGCCGATGCCTAGGATCAAACGCCCGCCGGAAATCATATCCAGCGAGGCACATTCTTTTGCCAGAACAATCGGGTCGCGCTCGATAACCAAACAGATACCAGTTCCTAATTTAATGCGTGAGGTCACGGCCGCGGCAGCCGCTAACGCGACAAACGGGTCATGAGTCCGCCAATATTGCTCCGGCAGGTCTGTGCCGCCTGGAAACGGCGTCTTGCGAGAGGCTGGAATGTGGGTGTGCTCTGGAAAAAATAACGAATCCAGTCCGCGTTCCTCGACCGCTTTTGCAAGCGCAATCGGCTGAATGGTTTGATCCGTTGGAAAAATTTGAACGCCAAACGCCGCCATTACAATGCCCCCTCGGTGGTTGATATCGACGACGCCTCAACGCCATCTAGCAACTCGACGGTTGGCGGGCCCGCCAAACAATCTTTTAAAGGGACATTGGCCATCTTGAAGGCTTCATATTTGCCATGCAGAGCAAAGGCCGCTTCATCGTCATATTGCTCGAGCACAACATAGGTGTTTTCCGCAGCTCTCGAGCGATGCAAGGCATACAACCGACAACCAGGCTCCTCTCTTAAAACAACCTCAGCCAACTTCAAAAAATGGGTTTCAAAATGACTGATCTGATCTGGTTTAATTTGTAACGTCGCAACAATCCCTAATGCCATTGAATCGAACTCCTTGTGTTTAAACCAAGACTTAAAAAAATCCTTGGCTTCTTGCTTACCTGCTGACGCAGACTGTTTCTTGCCCTAACGCGCAGGTTGTGCGCTTAACTTCACGCTGCGGTCAAAGACGCCTTGATCCTACTCTGTTATCGATCGAGCATGCAAAAGGCTCAGCAGCAACTCGATCTGTACCGAGCCTGAGGCGCACCTGCAATCGCCTACGCATCCACCTGGATTAGAGCCAATCAAAGCGGTCTATCGTCCATCTGACCGTACCAAATTGATCTCCGCATCAAACCATCACCGAGTCTCTTCGCCCTGCTGATACTGAAAAATCGACTTATACCCTTTGGACCAGTCGGGCGGCATCAGCACCGGTCTCGGATCAAAGCGGGCCCATCTTGAACGCTCGCCCCGAACAACGGCTTCAGCGTGCTGACTCCCCGCTGTAAGGGTCGTGATCGGCATCGCGTCACTCGCGGAATAAGCGCACAACAGTAGCGGCCTAGGGCTTGCGCTGTTATTCGGCATCGAGCCATGCACTGCTCGACAATTGTGGACGGTAATCGTGCCGGCCGGGCCCGTCAGATACTCAGCACGATCCACCTCGAGTGCCGGCAAATCCTCGTCCCTAATGTGGCCGGTCCACCGCCCCTGCTCGTCATATAAGTCAAACAGGTCCCGGTCATGACTCCCAGGAATAATTCCCATCGGCGCCATGTCCTGTGTGACATCCTTCAAGTAAACCCCAATGGTCAAAACATCATAATTGGTATGGGGCCAGAACTGGATATCCTGATGCCACTTCACCGCCTCGCCACCGCCACTCCATTTGAAGTTGAGTTTTGAATGATGGAATTTTACGTTGGGGCCCAAAAGGTCTTCTGCGATATCGGCAAAAGGTCCGGTCGATGCGAACGCCCAATAGGTCTCGTGTTGATCTACTGGGGCATTGAGCCGCCTGAGTCGCGGCTGAGCGGCGGTGTGCTCTGGCTCAAGATCAAATCGCGCATTAGACGCCCTTACGCCGCGACTTTCTTCGATAAAGTCATGGGTTACGGCGTTAAGCCTCGTAAGCCAGGTGCTATCAACGAGTCCTTCCACTGCGCAATAGCCCTTTTCATGATAGCGGGCGCTTTGATCACTGGTCAGTATTTTCACGCTCGGCATTCCTCATGAAAGATAAAGATGGACGGTTGTTTTCAGCGCCGACATAACGCGCCTAAAATCGCCACGATGCAACCTGCGCACAGGCCCTTGACTGAAAGTTATAGCCAGCCCAACCGCTTTGGTCAAGCGGGCCGAAGGGCCGGTAAGGTTCTTCGATCCGACTGCCTTCAATTTTCATCTCGAGCTGTTATAGTCGAGCGACGTTTTCACAAAAGAGTAGAGCCATGATTGATTTTGAAATCCCCGAAGATGCCCGTTTGGTGCGTGACAAGGTGCGCGCCTTTGTCCAAAGCGAATGCCATCCGGCAGAAGAGATTTGCACCGCTGATAACTTCGAGACCGTACTGAGCGAGCTCCGCGTCAAAGCACGCAGCCAGGGCCTTTGGTGCCCGTTCGTTCCAGAACAACATGGCGGCATGGGCTTACGACCACTCGCCAATGCCCTTGTCCAGATGGAACTTGGCGAGAGCTTTCTCGGAGCATTGTCGATGAATACGCAAGGGCCCGATGACGCCACGATGCTGACCTTGCTTGAGCACGGAACCGACCATCAAAAAGAAAAGTTTCTAAAACCACTCCTCAATGGCGAGAAACGCATTTGTTATTCCATGACGGAAAAAGCCGCAGGCGCCGATGCAACGGGGATGCAAACCACGGCAGTTTTAGATGGTGACGAATGGGTCCTCAACGGCGAGAAATGGTTTTCCTCCTCAGCGAGCGTTGCCGATATTGCCCTCGTCATGGCCAAGACCGACCCTGATGCACCCCGTCATGAGCAGTACAGCACTTTTCTGGTCGAACTTCCCAACCCTGGCTACGAAATTCTGCGCAATATCGAGACCATGCAGCCGCACACCGACCTGGGCTTAAAGCTCGGCGGCAGCCATTCGGAAATCAAAATTGAAAACCTTCGTCTGCCCAGAGAGAATATTTTAGGAGGCCGTGGTCAGGGCTTTAATATGGGTCAGCATCGACTGGCCTATGGGCGACTTCGTCATGGCATGCACAATGTTGCGATGGCCCAGCGCGCGCTGGATCTAGCTGCCAAGCATGTTATCGATCGCAGCACCTTTGGTGAACGCTTGGCTGACCGACAAGGCGTGCGTTGGATGCTGGCAGACTGCGCGTCCGAAATTTACAAGGCGCGACTCATGCTCTTACACATTGCTTACAAAGCAGAAAAAGGCATGGATCTCCGAAACGAAAATGGTATCGCAAAGGTGTTTATGGCCAATATGGTGCACCAGGTTGTCGACACTGCGCTGCAACTACACGGCGCACTTGGCTACAGCCACGATACCCCGCTTGCGCGGTGGTACACGGGCATTCGGTCGCAACGATTGGTTGACGGCCCAGATGAAGTCCATCGCTGGCGCACCGGCGCAAATGTGATCAAGGCTTATGAAAAGTACGGCACAACGGCGTCCGCCTGTGGCGGCGAATTATTCGATTGACGCCGCGCCGGGTCCAGTTCGATCAACTGGATCCGGCAAATCGCTCAAGTCTTGCGCCGTTCAATAGAAGATGTGAGTCCAGCTAATGCGTTTAAACCAAGCCATCACGCAACCGGGCTTTTGGCCTAAAACCGTGAGGCGGCTAATATTGCTGTTACAACTTAGCCTCGCACCAGCGGCGCTTTCAGCGCCCAACGACCCCTTCGAGGATACTTGGCAGGATCTTTTATCACACCCGGGACTTCTCGTCGAAAAACGGACTGACGCGCAACTGGTCCTAAGTACCCAATGGCCAACAGCCCAAATCCGAGCGCATCTGGAAACAACCCTTGCCGACATAGGCTGGACGCTGATCGAGACAGACCGAGCTAAAGCGTTAAGATCTGATGGCCGTTTAAACAACCTACCTTTCGTGGCAGATTTCATCAAAGGCAATGCGCGATTACATTGCTTCTCGGAAGTTCTTGAAGGCGAACGCGCCTTAACCATCACCTGGTCTCAATTCAAGCGGCCTTAACGCCGCTCATGCTATACATCGACTAAACGGCACCCTCTCGGGCGCTGCACCGTCGCCGCCACTCAGCGACGCCAAGATTCACGCCTCTTACGAGGGCCAACCGGTCTCAGAGGGTTTAACCCGCGCTCATAACGACCACAGGCTCCTTTTGAGCCGAGTCGTAAGCCGAAAATCGTCAACCCACAAGAAAATCTAGCAGGGCAACGGCGATCATCGGATGGCCTAAAAGAACGCGGCTGGGGTTTCAACGATTGCGAACGGCCAAAGCCGTTACGTCACCAACAGGGGGCCCGCGTGGTCTTGTGCTCGGTCGGTTAAAATCTATTACTTTAAGAAAAGCAGTCCACCACAACACCGACCGGTCGATATAGAGCGCCTACTGCAGCACCAAAAAGCCGGCACCGCTTATTTAGCGGCAGCCTCTTTTTAAGGGTTGCGAACTGCTTCATACTCTAGTGATCGCTCAAAGCAGGATTATTTACACCATGAGATTAATCTCCTTTAGCACTGTTTTTGGTATTTTCTTAGGATTCGGTTTATTCGGTTATGCGATCTGGGAAGGCACCAACAAATACTTTATTTTTTGGAGCCTGAGTAGCTTACTCTTGGTCCTCGGCGGCACCCTCGCCGCCACCATGATTTCCTATGAAGGGCGCTACGTCTGGAGGGCTCTGGGAACCCTGGCGCAAGTCATTGTTCCCACTCAAGTGAGTCCGAAAGTACTCTATGAAGAAGTCCAACAGATCATCAGCTGGGGGAAAGTTGGTGCGCGAGAAGGCCTTCCAGGACTTGAAAAGGAATTCTCAAAAGTGGCCTCGAAAGAGGACTCTTTTTTACAACATTGCATAAAATTAGTTCTGGCAGGCTATAGCGATGAAAATCTACGGGGCAAGCTCGAGACGTTCATGAACACGACTTATGAACGCAATATGGTACGCGCGACAATTCTAAACACCATGGCAAACATTGCACCGGGCTTTGGCATGATCGGCACCCTCGTGGGCTTAATTGTAATGCTTTCTGAACTCGACGGGGGCACAGGTGGCTTGGGACAAGGCTTAGCCTTGGCACTGATCACAACGCTTTATGGCGTCATTTTAGCCCAACTGGTTTTCAAGCCCGCTTCAAGGCGCGCTGAGCAGAAAGAGCAGATGCTTCGGTTTAAGCACCAGTTAACCATTGACGCCTTCCTGCTTCTCGTCAATCGCGCCAACTCATTTGAAATACAGGACCATCTCAATAGCTACTTAGATCCCGCCATTCAATTCAACAGTGCTAAAGACTAGTTGCCGGAGACCCTGAAATGAATAAAGCACCGGAAAAAATATACGACTCGGATCCAACCGAAGATACCAGCTGGCTTTTAACCTACGGCGATATCATTACGTTGTTAATGATCTTTTTCGTCTTGCTTTTTTCAACCTCAAAAGTCTCTCAAGAGAAATTTGATCAGGTTGCTCAAAGCATTAACGAGTCTCTTAACCGACCGGGACCTGATCCAAAATCAACCGACACGGTGCTGACGCCATTGGCCGAAGCACAAATAATACTTGAGCAACTCATTAAGAAAGAAGGCCTCGAGCAAAAAATGACGACGAAGCTCACCAAAGCAGGCTTGATGATCGAGTTGTCCAGCAACACGTTCTTTGATTCCGGCTCAGCGGACGTTCGATCCTCAATGTTAAAAACTCTGCAAGACCTAAGCCATGTCATCCAGAACCTGCCAACGAATGACTATCGTGTCGAAATTGAAGGCCATACGGACAATGTTCCTATCAGAACAGCCCGGTTTCCTTCGAATTGGGAATTATCTGCGATGCGGTCCATTAACGTCTTACATATTTTTGAAGAAACAGGGCTTCCCAAAGACCGAATCACGGCCACCGCCTTTGCAGAGACCAAACCAAAAGTTGCGAACACAAATGCCAGCGGCGTCAATCTTCCCCAAAATCAGGCTAAAAATCGGCGAGTGGTGGTTTACATTAAAAACGATGAAGGCGCCTAATCGAAAACACGTGCTGTGGTTGCCCCGGCTTTAGGTACCGCCCAACAATCCTGAAAACACCCAGTGGCGACACCCCACATCGGCGCCAACATCCCACAGTAGGCATCTGACCGATTCAGCTTGTCATTGCTTATTCAGGGCTTGTATTGAGTGTATCAAGCAAGCCATCGCTCGCTCGCGCGAGCCGAGACAAACCCGCCCAAGATCGCAGAGTGCGAGGCCTTATTCAAACCGGTACGGCGCCAGCGTGTTTTGAGCCTCTATCCGCCACTTGTGCCACTGTCCGCCGCCGTAATAAGCAAGGCTGCCAGGTGCTGCGTCCCCATGACCGTTGTAATAGGTAATACAATCTCGCAGCGGCCGGGTTTGCGCGTCTGCTTTTGCGCAATGGGCGGCATAGTCTGATTCAACATCCGCGTCGACATCAACGACGGTTGCGCCCTTGGCCTTCAGGGTATTCAACATCCAAACGATATAATCACCATGCTCTTCGATGGCATTTGTAAAATTGAAGCTACCACCACCCCCTTGGGGACCTGAGACAATGAATAGGTTGGGGTAGCCTTGACTGTGCAGGCCCAAAAAGGTTTTGGTGCCTTCAGTTTGCCACTTTTCATTCAAAGAACGGCCGTCGCGGCCAATCACTTGGTTAAAGGTCGACGTTGCCATCCACTCAAAGCCAGTTGCATAGATGAGCACATCCAGTGGATAAGCTTGACCGTTATGTACGACACCCGCTTCATTGATCTCTGAGACGCCTAGCGGCGCCGTATCCACCAAGTGCACTTGGGGTAGGTTAAAAGTTGGCAGGTACTGATCGTGGAACGTGGGCCGTTTACAACCATAGGGGTAATAGGGTTTTAATGCCGCAGCCGTCGCTGGATCCTCAACAATGGCATCGACCCGACCTCTTATTTGTTCCATGATTTTGTAATTGGTATCCAATTGTTTCTGAACCATTTCCTCCGGCGACAGCTCACGATCATGCTGCTTGCGTTCCTTAAAATCAGCCACCTTGCCCGCCAGATAATCATCGTTCGCCTTCATTGCAGTTCTTCCTGCCGAAATTTTGGCAAATCGCGCCCGCCGTGCCTTCGCCCAATTAGGCTCTATTGACCAGCTATCGAGTTCCTCTTGAGTCGTTGCGCGCTGGTCACGAACGTCAACGGAACTTGGGGTTCGCTGGAATACATAGAGCGCCTCGACGACCTTTGCGAGTTCTGGCACAACCTGCACAGCAGTGGCACCAGTACCGATAATCCCGACGCGCTTGCCAGCCAAATCAAGATGGTAGTTCCAACGAGAAGTATGAAAAGAATCTCCTTGAAAGCGAGTCATTCCTTCGATTTTCGCAAGCTTCGGCGTGGTCAAAAGACCATTTGCCAGAACCACATGCCGAGCCTGCATCGCATCGCCACGGTCGGTGCTGACCACCCAGCGCTTTTGCGATTCTTGCCAAACCGTTTCCGTCACGGTCGTATGAAA
>ENA-ORDA01000936-ORDA01000936.1-marine-metagenome-genome-assembly--contig:-NODE-936-length-26809-cov-2.795863_pt1 | contig 26809 bp, 23 predicted proteins | sample MGYA00237778_ERZ508506 | MGnify/ENA primary metagenome ERZ508506 (study PRJEB26177, sample SAMN06267891) | marine metagenome | isolation source: Monterey Bay, California, USA | place: Pacific... | reverse complement strand
GAGTGGTAAAGAGGCCGATGTTTTCGTTGTTCGCTGTGGTTCAGAAATTCGCTGTGCCAAAGTCTATAAGGAGGCCATGAAACGCAGCTTCAAGCAGGCGGTTACCTACCAGGAGGGCCGTAAGGTCCGCAACAGCCGTCGTAATAGAGCGATGGAGAAAGGCTCAAAATATGGCCGCAAGCAAACGGAAGAGATTTGGCAGAATGCCGAGGTAGACGCGTTGTACAAGCTGGCCGGCGCAGGTGTGCGGGTCCCAACACCCTACGGCTGTATCGATGGCGTACTGCTAATGGAATTGATCTGTGACGCCGATGGTGACGTTGCACCGCGTCTTGGCGACGTAACAATGTCGGCCGAACAGGCGGTCGAAGATCACCGCCTGGTTATGCTCTATGTTGTGCGCATGCTCTGCGTTGGCATAGTGCACGGAGACCTGTCGGAATTTAATGTACTGCTTGATGAGCAAGGCCCTGTGATTATCGATCTTCCCCAGGCGGTTAACGCTGCAGCCAACAATCAGGCCGAATCAATGTTAAGCCGCGACGTCAACAACATGACTAACTACTACGGCCAGTTCGCACCGGAGCTGCTGGGCACTCGCTATGCAAAAGAAATTTGGGAACTGTACGAAGCAGGAAAGCTAGACCCGGATATCGAACTGACCGGCAAATTCCATGAGGACGAGCACTCCGCCGATGTAAATGCAGTACTCACGGAAATCAGCGCAGCGATACAGGAAGAAGAAGCCCGGCTTGAGAGAATGAAGCCCGATGAGCTTTAAGCCAACCTGGCTACAGACTAGCTCATCAGCTCGCCTGGGAAATTAGCGTTAGTGTAGACGTTAGTCACATCGTCAAGGTCTTCAAGGGCATCGACCAGGCGTAATACTTTCTCTCCCATGTCCACATCCAACTCGTTGTAGTTCTGGGCGATCATAGCCACTTCCGAAGCTGCCGGTTCAAAGCCACCGGACACGAGCGCATCTTTGATTGCGAGGTAGTCATCAGCCATTGTAGAGACAGTAATTGAACCATCGTCCTCCGTCTCAACATCGTCAGCACCCGATTCTATTGCAATCTCCATGACGTCATCTTCGCTGGTCCCCGGCTCAAAAAGAATCTGGCCCTTCCGATCAAACATGTAGGCCACCGAGCCATCGGTACCCAGATTGCCACCGCGCTTGGAGAAGCCATGGCGCACATCGCCTACAGTGCGGTTGCGGTTGTCAGTCATACATTCAACGAGTACTGCGACACCTCCAGGGGCATAGCCTTCGTAGGTAAGCTCGTCATAATTCTCGCCTTCACCAGCCCCAGCGCCGCGAACAATGGCTTTATCCACTGTATCGCGCTTCATATTGGCGCTCAGTGCTTTGTCTACTGCTGCCCGAAGCCTAGGGTTGTCGTCCAGGTTTGGGCCTCCGGCCTTTGCCGCTACCACTAATTCGCGAATCAGCTTGGTAAAAATCTTACCGCGCTTTGCATCCTGCGCCGCTTTGCGATGTTTAATATTGGCCCATTTACTATGACCTGCCATCAACAACCTCCATTGCTAAACTATTGATTGCCACCCCAGATTAACTGGATGACTTTTCTTCCTTTACTCGCAGCCTAATACTTAAGTCGCGCAGTTGCGCTGCCTCTACTGTGCCCGGTGCATCTGTAAGCAGACAGGCCGCCGACTGGGTTTTCGGGAAGGCGATAACATCGCGAATACTGTCTGCACCCACCATCAGCATAATCAAACGGTCAAGACCAAAGGCAAGACCACCATGGGGTGGCGCACCGTGCTTGAGTGCATCCAACAAAAAGCCAAACTTCTCACGCTGCTCTTCTTCACCTATGCCCAGCACATCAAAAACCACTTCCTGCATAGCCTGGTCATGAATACGGATAGAACCGCCACCCAACTCACAGCCATTGAGCACCATATCGTAGGCCCGCGACAGTGCATTGGCCGGGTCAGCTTTAAGCTCCTCAGCAGAGCAGGAGGGAGCGGTAAATGGATGGTGCAGCGGAGTCAGCGCGCCGCTGTCAGTGCGCTCAAACATAGGGAAGTCTACAACCCACATAGGTGCCCAGTCGCAAGTATAGAGATTGAGGTCCTCACCCACTTTGCAGCGCAGTGCGCCCAGGGCCTCAGAAACCACATTGGCTTTGTCTGCACCGAAGAACACAATATCTCCGTTCTTGGCATCCAGACGCTGCATAATATTCATGGTCACTTCATCGCCGAGGAATTTAATAATCGGCGACTGCAGACCTTCTATACCAGTCTCTATGGCATTGACCTTAATCCAGGCCAAACCTTTGGCACCGTAGATGCTGACAAACTTGGTGTACTCGTCGATTTTCTTGCGAGAAATCTCAGCGCCACCTGGCACTTTAAGTGCGGTAACGCGACAGGCTGGATCATTAGCTGGACCGGCAAAGACCTTAAACTCGATGTCTTTAAGCAGATCTTTGACCTCGACCAGCTCTAATGGAATACGTAAATCAGGCTTATCGGAGCCGTATTTATGCATGGCATCGGCATAGGTCATACGCGGAAAAGTAGCTACATCTACTTCTTTTATTTCTTTGAGAAGATGGGTCAATAAGCCTTCAAATTGTTGCAAGATGTCTTCTTGCTCCACAAAGGCCATTTCACAGTCAATCTGTGTGAATTCGGGCTGACGGTCGGCACGTAGGTCTTCGTCTCGAAAGCATTTTACAATTTGAAAATACTTGTCCATTCCACCCACCATTAGCAATTGCTTAAATGTTTGTGGAGATTGTGGCAAAGCATAAAACTGCCCTTCATTCATTCGTGAAGGCACTACAAAATCTCTTGCCCCTTCTGGGGTAGATTTTATTAAATATGGTGTTTCAACCTCAATAAATTCTTGATCAGAAAGATACTTTCTAACCTCCATAGAAACCTTGTGACGAAAAATCAAACTGTCTTTCACAGGGTTTCTTCTAATGTCTAAATATCTGTATTTCATTCTGATGTCTTCTCCTCCATCAGTAGTGTCTTCAATCGTAAAAGGGGGCGTTAATGCTTTGTTTAAAATTTCTAATTTAGAAACCAATACTTCAACATTCCCTGTTGTCATTTTTGCGTTTTTAGACTCACGCTCAATCACAGTACCGGTAACTTGTATTACAAATTCTCTTCCTAAAGATTTTGCTTTATCCATCATAGCAGTAGGTGTACGCGCTTCATCAAAAATCAATTGCGTAATTCCGTAACGGTCACGTAAATCTACCCAAACCATAAACCCTTTATCACGCGATTTCTGAACCCAACCTGCTAAGGTTACCTCTGTATTGATGTGCGATGCTCTTAACTCGCCACAAGAATGACTTCTATACATTTCTTTTGAAATTTTAAGTTGCAAAATTAGACATTTTCAATTGAATAATAATGCTTTGGGCGTTCATTTCTAAAGAGAAATGCCCCGCTTTTCGCACTCGCATCCCGCAAAAAGCGGAAGCGCTCAAACAATTGCTGCAATCGGTAACGCAAAATTCGTCCAATTCTTCGTAAATTTGTCCTTATGAGTGTTGTGAATATTCAAGAAAAATTCAATTTGTTTTCAGACCATTGGTCTCCAAAAAAAGTAGGCGAACTTAATGGGCAACAAATTCTATTGGCAAAATTAAAAGGGGAATTTGTATATCATACCCACGAACATGAAGATGAGTTTTTTATGGTCATCAAAGGGTGTTTGGTTATTGAAATGCAGGCAAAAACAGTGACGTTGAACGAGGGTGAATTTTATATTGTTCCTAAAGGAGTTGCACACAAACCCATAGCCAAAGAAGAAGTGCACATCCTATTGTTTGAACCTCTTTCTATAAAACACACTGGAGAAGTCATTGCAAATATTACAGTAGAAACCTACGAAGCGATTTAAAAACGATGAGCAAATTATATTTAGTACCCACACCAATAGGAAATTTAGAAGACATGACTTTTAGGGCCATTCGCGTGCTAAAAGAAGTCGCTTTTATTTTAGCAGAAGACACTCGTACCAGTGGAAAACTCTTAAAGCATTTTGAGATTGCTACGCAAATGCACAGTCATCACATGCACAATGAGCACAAGTCTATTGAAGGAATTTTAAAACGCATACAAGCAGGAGAAACCTGTGCACTTATTTCAGATGCGGGGACACCTGCAATTTCTGATCCTGGTTTTTTACTGACAAGGGCCTGTGTAGAAAATAATATCGAAGTAGATTGTTTGCCAGGAGCAACTGCATTTGTCCCTGCGTTGGTCAATTCTGGTTTGCCCAATGATAAATTTGTTTTTGAAGGTTTTTTACCTGTTAAAAAAGGAAGACAAACCCGTTTGCTTTTATTGGCAGAAGAAACAAGAACCATCATTTTTTATGAATCACCTCATAAATTGGTTAAAACACTCGGGCACTTTGCCGAATATTTTGGCGAAGATAGACAGGTTTCTGTTTCCAGAGAACTCTCCAAAATGTTTGAAGAAACCATTCGAGGAACTGCCACTGAAGTGCTAGCACACTATACCGCAAAACCACCAAAAGGAGAAATTGTTGTAATTGTTGAGGGTAAAAAGTAAAATATTTTATAAAATAACCCGTTTACACCTCTTATTTTGGGCCTTGATTTTTAAAATCTGAAACTGTTTTTGCAATCACAGCGTCCGTTCTTTCTGAACTAATATCATATTTTGGATTCAGTCCTTTTTTCTCTGGGAAATTTTCGATCATCACTGTAGAAGATGGAAATGCAAAATCTACACCTAAATCTTTTGCTAATTTTACAATTGCAATGTGCATTCTATGCTTAGAAGATTGCTCGATACCCCAAGCCAAACTTTTAAAGTAAACATTGACGGTAATTAATAATGCCGAATCTCCAAACCCGGTAAACTCAACGTTATAAGAATCTGAACGGGTTTCTGGATGTGCAATAATAATTTCTCGAACTCCCTTTACAAAAGCTTCTATTAACTCTGGAGGCGTATCATAACGCAATCCTAAATTGGTATGGTATCTTCGAAACAAGCGCAATCCTTTGTTGTTGATTACAATTTCCGACAATTTACTATTCGGAATTTGATACACCGAGGTATCTGCAGCTCGCACACTGGTAGAACGAAAGCCAACTTTTTCTACGGTTCCAACAACTTCACCTGCTTCAATCCAATCTTCAATATGGAAGGGTTTGTCCAAGAAAATCATGATGGTTCCAATCAAGTTTCTCACCGTATCCTGAGAAGCCAATGCAAACGCCAAACCACCGATCGTAGCTCCCGCTAACATGGTGGTGGTATCTACTCCTAACAAAGCAAGCAATCTAAATCCTCCGACAACGATGACCAAACCAGTAAAAAAGTTGTCTAAAATGGGTACCAATTGATCGTCCAACCTGCCGTGAGTCCCTTCTGTAAACACTTTATAAATTTGCATGAAAACTTGAACCATCTTTAAAAACACATAGATCCAGAAGACAACAATGGCAATATTGATTGCTTTAAAAACAAACGTATTAATTTCCAATCCAAATTGAAGCGATGCAAATACTTTGTCGAAAAAAGCAAACACAACCAACAAACTGAGGGGGTGTGCTAATTTCTTTAATACTTTATTAATTTCTAAATTGGTGTTTTTTGTAATTTGATGCTGGAGTTTCTTCAATAAGAAAAAGGCTGCTTTCTTGGCAATTAGAAAAAGAATCCATGCCAATAGAAACATTAATAAGACACCAATCCATTGCCAAATCTCGATAGTCAATAGTTTTTTATGTCCATAATCTGGCATACTACTTTGTAGTTTGTCTACATACCATGGGAAAATCTCTTTGTAAATCTGATCAATTTTAGAAACGGTCTCTGCCGAATAGTACCAATTATTATTTATCTTTTCTACAGAAATTTCTGGCATTCTTTGGGGAAACAATACATATTTGTAAGAGGCCGAATACCCAATAGTATCGTTATAATTTGGATCTGATGAGATTTTATTAAAATCAACAAACAACCCTTTACCATCTAAAATCTTTTTTAATTTAATCGCTTTTAGTATCGCTACCTTATCCGTGTATCCAGAAATAGTTTTTGCTGCTTTTTCAGGTTGATAAGAGTCTTCTTGCAAGAAAAACAAGTGCGTATAAATCGTTGCATATGGATTACTAATATCTACTCGTGTACTGTCTTGAGCACTCGAAATAAAAGGAATCAAAAAGAATAACCAAAGAAATTTTTTCATTTTAAATGTATTAAACCGTTGTGTAACAGAAATGCAAATTTAAACCTTTTCAAAAATGTAGGGTCAAAGAGATGTAAATAAAAAACAAAAATAACATGAAAAATTTAATCTGTATTTTAATCTTGGTGTTTGCCACCACATTTTCAACACAGGCTCAAAAGAAAAGAGGGCATAAAGGTTCGGAAATGACCACCGCACAACAAGCAACATTAAAAGTCAAACAAATGACGTTGGCGTTGGATTTAAATGCGAAGCAACAAAAAGAAATTACACCTTTAATTATAAGAAAAATTGAGGTTGTAAAGGAAATGAAAGCTGCAAAAGAAGAACACATAAAATCAGAAAAGAGACCGAATGGAGATGCCATTTTTGCAATGAAAAACAACTACTTGGATGCTCAAATTATGATGAAAAATAAGATGAAGCAAATTTTAACTGCGGCACAATTTCAGAAATTCGAAAAAATGGCTAAAACAAAAAAACGAATGGCTGCAAAGAAAATGAAACACCAAAAAGGGAAAAGAGGAAAAAAAAGAGGAAGTAGAAAATAACGATCCTGCTGGTTCTTTATTTTTAATTAAAAACTCGGTTTCTTAAATGAAGCCGAGTTTTTTTTGTCCTCAAAAAATGTGCAAAAAAATTACTTTTTATTCTTTCACCCAACTCGAATATTCAACATAATTATTGGCAATTCTATTAATTTCTCCAGAAATAAGTTCTTGCGAAATATCTTTTACTTTCTTTGCAGGAATCCCTGCATAGATACTACCGCTTTCTACCGTTGTGTTTTTGGTAACCACTGCACCAGCAGCAATAATTGAGTTCGATTCAATACTGCAATCGTCCATAATAATACTTCCCATTCCTATCAAAACATTGTCGTGAATTGTACAACCATGCACAATCGCATTGTGGCCAACAGAAACATTATTTCCTATTGTGGTGGGTGATTTTTGATAGGTTGCATGAATAACAGCACCGTCTTGAATATTCACTTTATTCCCTATTTTTATGTAATGGACGTCTCCACGAATGACCGCATTATACCATACTGAACATTCTTTTCCAAAAGAAACTTCACCAACAATTGTGGCATTTTCTGCAACAAAGCAATCGGATGGTATTTGTGGGTGTTTTCCATTTACGGGTTTGATGACTGCCATATTTCCTATTTTATAATTAATATTTTCCCTATCTCCAGATCATTGCTTTCTAAATTGTTTTGCTTTTTCAAGGTTGCTACTGAAATATTGAGTTTCCTAGCTATCGCATACAGCGTGTCTCCTTTTTTTACAACATAAGAGGTGTTTTTCAATTCTTTAAAAGGTGTACTTTGAATAATTTCATCTTCTTTTAATTTCACTTTTTTAGTTTTGTAATGCTTCTTTTTAAAAGAATCAAATTCATACAATTTATAAGTCTTTATCAGTTTAATCAATTTTTGAGGATATTTTTTATCGGTAGCATATCCTGCTTTTCGTAACCCTTTTGCCCATTTCTTGTAATCTTTCTTATTGTAATCAAACAAAAAAGCATAGCGACTTCTATTTGATAAAAATGCGGAATGATCTTTATACGATGTTTCCACAAATTGATATTTACGAAAACACTCTCCCTTTTCATCATCGTCATGATAAACACGCTCTCCTTGCCATTTACTGTGGCATTTAATACCGAAATGATTGTTCGATTTTGTTGCCAAAAGACTCTTGCCACTTCCAGATTCTAGAATTCCTTGTGCAAGTGTAATACTGGCAGGGATTTCTGAAGTATGCATTTCATGAACAGCTATTGGCGCATATTTTAGAATATATTGTAATACATTTTTATTTAAGTTTGCCGTCTTTTTTTCAAGATTCCGAACGTGTTTTACTTGATTTACAGAAGTAAAACTCTCTGGTTTTGACGCTACAGCCATCGTCCTAGAACGCTTTTTAACAACTACTTTTTTTGAGCCACAACTGACTAAAATGAACGAAAAGATGCAGATAAATAGGATTCTTAATGTCATTAGATATATATTAATTCTTGATTCTTCTTCTTTATTTTTTTGTTAACCCCTTCAATTCCTTGCAGCCCTCCGGTATGAATTGCAAGGATTTTACTATTGGCTGGGAAATGATCTTTTGCAATTAAATCTAAAATTCCAAACAGCATTTTGCCGGTGTAAATTGGATCGAATACAATTTGATTTTCCTTTGAAAACTGATTGATAAAACGGATAAGTACCTCATTGTATTTTGCGTACCCACCAAAATGATAACTCGTTGCTAAATGCCAATTTTCTTTTGCAGTGAACTTTTCAATTTCAGTCGCTAAAAATTCACCTTTTAGTGCAGGAAATCCAATAACTTTTTGGTGTGCTGTTGCTGCATTTATCAATCCAGAAATGGTACCCCCTGTTCCGATTGCACAACAAATATAATCGAATTTTGAGTCTTCTTTGGTTAAAATCTCTTCACACCCTTTTATGGCCAGACTATTGGTACCTCCTTCTGGAATTAAATAAAAATCACCATAGGTTTCTTTTAATTGATTCAGAAATGGTCTTTCAGATTTCTCTCGATAGGCTTGTCTAGAAACAAATTTAAAAATCATTCCGTTTTTGTGAGCTTCTCTTAATGTTGCATTGCTTGCTAGCGTTTTCGCAAGATCATGCCCCAATTCGTCTCCTCTGATAATGCCTATGGATTTAAAACCGTTTAATTGGGCTGCGATGGCAGTTGCCACAATATGATTGGAAAACGCACCTCCAAAAGTCAATAAAGTCTCTTTCTGCTGTTCTTTTGCTGCGCGTAAATTGTATTTTAGTTTTCTAAATTTGTTTCCTGAAACAAATGGGTGAATTAAATCTTCTCTTTTAATAAAAAGTTCGACTTTTTTTTCTTCCAAAACTTGAAGATGTATCTGTTGATTTTTAGAAGGTTTTTGAATCTCGAAATTCATAATTTATTACTCCTATAAAGATAATCCTATAAAACTGAAATGATTCCAGCTTTTATCGAAAGAACAAAGTACTAAGAAAAATTAGAAATCTGTCCTTCAATTTTTTCCCAGTCCGCCATTAAAGCTTCTAAAGCTGCCTTTTTGCCTTTGTACTTTTCAAAGAAATTGGGTTGCGATGAAACTTCATCATAATTCTGAGCCAATTCTAAATCTATTTTTTCGATTTCTTTTTCTAAATCAGCAATCTCTGTTTCTATTCTAGAAAGCTTGTTGTTTAGTTTTTTTAAATCTTTTTCTTGCGCTCTCGATCCTTGTTGTGCTGAGGGTTTATTGGAGGTTTTATCGACCTTAACAACGGTTCTTTTTTCTGCTTCTCGAAGGTTTTCGATCTTATGCTGTTCTAAGAAATAATCAATATCTCCTAAATATTCTTTAATTACTTTGTCTTTAAAACCGTAAACTGTAGAAGTCAATCCTTGCAAGAAGTCTCGATCATGCGAAACCACAATTAAGGTTCCATTAAACTGATTTAAGGCTTGTTTTAAAACATTTTTTGAGGCAATGTCTAAGTGATTTGTTGGCTCATCCATAATTAACACATTAAAAGGTGCTAATAGTAATTTACACAATGCCAATCGGTTTCTTTCCCCTCCAGACAATACTTTTGCCTTTTTATCTACTGCATCTCCTCCAAACAAAAAGGACCCTAACATGTCTCTAACACGCATTCTGTTTCCGTCTGTTGCAGCATCTTCCATGATTTCCAACACGGTTTTCTCTGGAGGTAAATGTTCGGATTGGTTTTGTGCAAAATATCCAATTTCTACATTGTGCCCAAGTTTTAAATTTCCTTCAAACGGAATTTCATTGACCATCATTTTGGCTAAGGTTGATTTTCCTTGTCCGTTTTGACCTACAAATGCAATCTTACTGTTCCGTTCTATCAATAAATCAACATTCGATAAAACGTGTTTATCTCCGTAACTTTTGGAAAGGTTTTCGGCTTCAATAATTATTTTTCCGGGGTCTTTCGAAATGGCAAAACGCAAACTCATCGCTTGGTTATCATCTTGGTCTACTTCAATCAATTCAACTTTATCAAGCTGTTTCATTAAAGATTGAGCCATGGAAGCTTTACTTGCTTTGGCTTTAAACTTATTGATTAAATGCTGTTTCTGTTTTATTTCTTTCTCTTGATTTTTCTGCGCTTGTAATTGTTTTTCTTTAATCTCTCCTCGTAATACTAAGAACTCTGAATACGGTTTTTTATAATCATAAATTTGTCCTAATGAGATTTCAATCGTTCTATTGGTTACATTGTCTAAGAACATTTTATCGTGCGAAACCAAAACAATGGCCCCTGAGTATCCTTTTAAAAAGTTTTCTAACCAAATAATAGATTCAATATCCAAGTGATTTGTTGGCTCATCTAATAACAAAATATCATTGTTCTGTAAAAGTAATTTTGCCAATTCGATACGCATTCTCCAACCACCAGAAAAGGTGTCTGTCAATTTATCAAAATCTTCTCTTTGAAAACCTAATCCTTGTAAAATTTTCTCTGTATCACCCTGGTAATTGTATCCTCCAAGTAATTCGTAACGTTCTGTGTAATCGGTAAGATCGATAATTAACTGACTGTACCCATCACTTTCATAATCGGTTCTTGTTGCCAATTGCGCATTAATTTCATCAAGTTTTACTTCGATTTCTTTAATTTCAACAAATGCTTGATAAGCTTCCTCTAAAATAGTTCTCCCTGCTACAAAATCGATATCCTGACGTAAAAAACCCATTCGGATGTCTTTATCGAAAGCCATGGTACCACCACTGGTCTCGATATCTTTAGACAAGACTTTTAAAAGTGTTGATTTTCCGGCACCATTTTTACCAATTAGGCCGATTCGATCTCCTTTATTCAGTTTGAAAGTAATTCCAGAAAACAAATCTGTCCCCATAAAGGAAACCGATAGATTGTGTACGTTTAGCATGAAAAATCTGTAAATTTATAAGGCGCAAAGCTACTCAAAAAAATAGAGTTATATTGTTTAAAAAAGGGACAAAATGATTTAGCTTTTCTAATCGTTAATATCAGAGTATCTTTAATACCCCTTTACATTCAACCCCTGAGCATATAATTTTATCAAAGACGCTACTTTTTATCAAACCGTTTGATATCAATTTCTGGATCTAAAGATTCGTCAAGCTCTAAATGATTAAATAAATTCTTTGCAATTGTTGGAGAAATCATCACACCACGTGTTCCAAGGCCGTTTAAGACCACTAAATTTGAAAACTGAGGATGTACCCCAACCATCGGTCTTCTGTCTTTTACTGCGGGGCGAATCCCTGCTGCCTGCGCCACGATTTCAAATGGTGTATCGAGCACTTTTTTTAATTTCTCAATTAATTCATCCCTTCCTTCAGTGGATGGAACAGAGGTTTTATCCACATGATTGAAAGTAGCCCCCACTTTATAAAGATGATTTCCAATAGGCATTACAAATAAGGTGGATTTCAATAAGAAATCAATGTCTAATTCAGGTGCATGAATGGTAATCGTTTCCCCTTTTACTTCGTCTAATGGCAAATGATTGAAATACGGATTCTGTTTTAATCCAAAACCTTCAGAAAAGACAATTTTAGTGGCTGCTAAGTCTTGGTATTTAGCAACGTTATTTTCAAAAAAAATAGCTTCATGATTGAATTTCTCAAATCGAATCCAATCATTTTCTTCTAAATAGTTTCGATACGTTTCCACCAAAAGATGCGTATCAATGCGTCCGCCTTGTTTTACATTTCCCAAGGAATGATCCCCTAAGACTCCAGGGTAGGACTTCTTGTCTAAAGTAGCATCTAAAAAAGGTGCTACTTTAGGTTTGTCAAATGCGGAAAACCAATTGTTTTGATCTTGTATCGATTTGAATGCTTTTTTGATTTCGAATTTATGATCAAAAGTGGTCTCAAACTTCTTTTCTAATCGATCATAGAAGGGAAGTGCTACTGCCAATTGTTCTTTCACATTCCAAACCGGAGAGTATCGTTTTAAAATAACTGGATTGTAGACACCTCCTGCAACTAGCGAGGAGGTTTGAGAATTGTCTTCAAACACCAAAAAACTTTTATTGGCAGCGATTAGCTCTTCTATAAATGCCAAACCAGCCAACCCTAAACCAACAACGATATAATCTAACTTCATGCGTTAAAAGTAGTTTTTTTACAATAAAAAAGCGTTCTAAATTTTTAAATTAGAACGCCTTAAATATTAATATACAGAACTTTAATAGTTCCACATGTCTATTTCTTTATTTCTGATAGATTCTTTAATCTTCTCAGCTTCTAATAGTTGAAAAATAGAATTTTTAGTATAATCATCGATACTTCTATTTTGATATACATTCTCTTCTCTTACGATAATAGCACTAAATCTTCTCGAATTCAACAAATGATCAAACGTGATTGGGCTAACAGAATTCTCAGGATTGAATACTTTTGAATCATGAAGTATCTGTCTAGATTCAGGATAAAAGATCCAATATAACGTATTTAATTGCTTAAGTTTTGGTCTTGGATAGTCATCTATTGGTGCATTAGGATTTTCTTTTTCCCAATCATCTCTTGCTACGGAGTTTAAACATTTTGCTCCTGCATCAAATCCATATAATGGCGCTATTCCTAGTAGTCGGTATTTTAATTCCCCTTGTCGTTTATCGAAATACCACATTCCTTTGATCATAAACTGAGTGATCTCTTTAGCTTCAATCGTTTGTATCTCTTGGTTAGTACAAACTTTACGCATTGTAATGTCCAATTCAGAAACTGGCTTTTTCTCTTGAAAATAGGCATCCGTATAGATATCTATCATTCCAGAGTTTACCGCTGATTGTAGTGTGTTAAAGAGCGAAAGTCTATTAGTACCAACACTATTCAATTCTGTTGGATAATAATAGGGGTGATTTATTTTTTGATTTAAATCAATCACTTCCCAAACAACTTTCGACCAAAGCACATCATCATAGCTCGTATAACCATATGGTAATGGTGTATCTAAACGATCAATTTTAATTTGATTCTCTGTTTTCTTACCTATATTTTCAACCTTTTCAGTATTCAATATATTCGTTTGAGCGTAAACAGCATTAATTGGGAAAATTAATACTAAACTACAGCAAATCAAGAATTTCATTAACTTCATAATTTAATTTTATATTTAGCGAATTTGAATAGAGGAAGCAAAAATCTTTTTTAATTCGTAGGAAGATCCTTTTACGTTCGCTTTAATCTCACCTATTCGAATTACGGTTCCGCTCTTTGCACTGTTTATAGCTTTAATAGCTCTTGCATTCAATTTTGTACCATTAACCTCATAACTTCTTCCTTCAATAATCACTAAAAATTGTTTTGTGTTTATTTTTAAGTCAAAATCAAAATCAACCATTCCAACGGTAAAAGAACTCCTACTTAAAGCGCCTTTGGACATCGATCTTGGTGCCTCAGCTCCATTCACTAACATCACAGCTGGTGGTATATCTTTCGTTCGAATCGTTTGCTTATCTCTTAGCGTAGTACCATCACTTAGTGTTGCAGAAATGTTTAAAACTACTTCCTTTCCTTTAGGGCTTGGAATAAGATTGTATTTTCCTGTAGAATTCCTGTTTTTGGTGAAGCTTTCATGTCCACTTGGTGTAATTCTAATATCTTTATCTGGCACACCTGGTAAAGCAACAGAAATAGGATTTGAAATCCCTTTGTATACTACTTTCATTTTGTCTGCAGATACAATGGCAGCATTTGGCTTATTGACAACAGAATACGAAGATTTAAAGGTAATTGGTTTCTCTTCTCCGTCTTGAATGAAATAAATAGTTCCTTCAATATTCTTTTCTCCAGTGGACCTATCTGCCCTTAAGTCTACATTTACTGCACCTTCTGAATAGTTATCATAAGCTTTCCCATTCAAATCTACTCTCGTAGGTTTTAAGGTAGGATCTTCTTTTCCAAGAACAATAGTTCCTGTAACTTTTTCTCCAGGGAAAAAGACATATTTATCTAATTTTACAATACCATTAAAGTTGCTAAAGTTATTTCCCTCTGAGGCTGCACCCCCTAACAAATGGTCTAGATAGGTAGCTTCTGTAGTCCTAATATCTGTTTGTATTTGAGTAAAATTTGTTAATGAAGAAACCATTGGCATTCCTTCATATCTTGCATTTAACCAATTTTGAGGTGCTTTGCCTTTTCTTTTAACATCATTCGTCTCAAATTTTTCAGAAACGGTTACTTTAAATTTATCCGTAGTCCAAGAATCCAAACTATCCGCTGTTATTTTTATTAAATTATCACGGTAATTAATCAGCATCGATAAAAACGTGTTTCCTTCGTCAGAAATTTTTCCATTTTTAAAGAATTTTTGATTTAACCATTCAGGAGAATCCATATATTCATACTTCTTCTCGGAATTTAAGTTTTCATCTGAAATGGTACTCAACATAGAATCTTTTAATGATTCTACAAAGGCATATAAAGAATCTGATGACTGTCGTACTAACTCTGCCTTATCATAAAGCGGTCTGTATTTGTCGACTTCTGATCCTGAAATTGCTTTCGTTTTTAAACTACTGTATAGGTTATTTAGATTATTAGAAGTAAAACTATTATTCGCTTCTAACTTTTCATTTGTATATCCAAAAGCACTCAAAACCTCTTTACTCATATTTAATGCTAACATTGCAATAAACACCAAGTACATTAGGTTTATCATTTTCTGTCTTGCATTCATTTTTCCTCCTGCCATTCTAATTAGTTTTTTAAGTTAATGTTCTTTCTTTAATAGAACTAATTATTATTTGTTTGACATTGCAGAAAGCATACCACCATATACTCCGTTTAAAGAAGATAAGTTCTTGGCTAAAGAATCCATTTGTTCTTTTAATTTTTCTGTATTTTCAACAACAGCTTCATTTAAGGTTGTTTGTTTGCCAGCGCTTTCCATTTGTACTTTATACAATCCGTTTAACGATTCCATTTGAATGGCTGCCATCGACATTTGCTCGTTGTATTTGTTTGTTGCAGAAATAGATTCTGAGGCAGCAGACAATCCTTCTGCAGCTCCCTGAAAATTTTTCATACTCGTTCCTAGACTTTCCATTAATTTAGAATCTATATTTGCTTCTGCCAACAATGTATCTAGTTTTTGAGAAAGTAAGCCATCGGCTCCTTGTTCCTGTTCTGAAGTACCCTCTTCACCTGCTAATTCAGGATATACTTTAGACCAGTCTAGGTCATCTTCAGGGGTGTCAAAAGCAGAAATCGCAAAAACAATCGCTTCTACAACTAAACCTATTGTTAACATAACTCCTCCCGTTAAAATACCATATTCTAAATGCTGTATTTTAAACAAGGCACCAATAATAACGATTGCTGCTCCCATTCCATATACGAAATTCATTCCTTTTTTGTAAGCTTTTGACTGTGCCATATTTTTTTTAATCTTTAAGGTTTAGTTTATTATTTATTTATTTATTTATATCTCCAATATAATCTTGAACGGTTCTAAAACCGATAAAACTTCTTGCAGTATCTGCGTACTCAAAATCTCTTGTTCCAACTTCTAAGAAATAGGCGACGTCTTTCCAAGATCCTCCACGTACTATTTTTCTTTTATTTTTTCGATCTTCTACATTTGGATTCATTGTAGAACTCAAATAATAAGAAGCACCATTATACGCCGTACTCGTCCATTCTGAAACATTTCCAGCCATGTTATACAAACCATAATCATTCGCATTGTATGATTTTGCTTCTACTGTATACAAAGCACCATCTACTGCATAATCACCTCTTACGGGTTTAAAGTTTGCTAAAAAACAACCTCGATCGCTTGAAGTGCCTCCAGTTCCCCAAGGATATGTTGCAAATTGAAGTCCACCACGAGCAGCATACTCCCATTCTGCTTCTGTGGGCAATCTAAAGACTGGTACAGCTGCTGCGTTGTTCTTTCCGCGTAAATAATCGTTTTTCTTTTTTGTTCTCCAATGACAAAAAGCTTTTGCTTGATCCCATTTAACCCCTACCACTGGATAATCTCCATAAGCTTGGTGGCGAAAATAATCTTGGTGCATTGGATCATTATAAGAATAGTTAAAATCTTTAATCCAAACAGTTGTATCTGGATAGATTTCTAAAACAGTATCATATCTGTAATTTCTTCCTTCTATCTTTTTACTAGATTTCGCAGCTTTTTCAAGATCAAATTCAGAATAATAGTATTTTATGTATTCTGTTTTAAAAGTTCGAATACCTGCTACTGCATCCTCTTGCTCAATATACAATGAATCGATTGCTTCAACATAATACTCATCTGGAGATTCTTTCAAAGTAAATAAGTCAACGTCCCAGTTTAAAGGTCTTAAACTTTGCCTTGTTTCTTTACCTTCTTGAAATTTCTGATAAGCAGTTCTTGCAGTATCAGCATCCGAATAAGCAAAGGCTTCTATTCCTGTTGAAGTGGCTGGTGCACCACTCGCGGATTGACCAATAATACTTTGATCGTCTGCTGCTTTTGCCAATGCAGTTCTAGTGATTGAATCTCGAACCCAAAAAACAAATTCTTTGTATTCGTTATTTGTGATTTCAGTTTCATCCATGTAATAAGGCCTCACTGTCACCGTTTTGGTCGGTGTGTTAAGGGTTCCTATAATGTCTTCATCTTGTTTTCCCATGGTAAAAGATCCCCCTGGAATTAAAGCCATTCCGTACGGTTTCTCTGAAAACCATTTCTTTTTGGCTTTTGCACCTACTAATTCGCCTCTATCGTTAGAGCCACAACTGTAAAAAACCGTTATTAAGAGTGCAAATATTGCTGCTTTCTTCATATTATCTGATATCTTATCTAAAAAGTTCGTAAACTTATTATTTTTTTTATTAAAAACCAATTCTAACAGTACCTTTTATTTTACTCTAAATTAGACCATTTTTTGCATTGCTTTGTACCACTTTTCTGGAATAATTTCCTTTGTTGCTGCAACATAATCTTGGTATGTACATGGTATTAACGCATGCCTTTTGTATTTATTATCGGACAAAATATTAATTTCAATCCACCATCTTCCCGTTTTGTGACTTTTATAAAAGGTTAAAGGATCATCATCCTCCAACAAAACAGTAAATTTCTGATAATTATCTTTTTGTGTAAACGGATAATCTTTCACTCTAGAATTGACCCCTTCAATGAAGTACCAAATCATTTGTGCAATTAAATGTGCTGTTTGATTGTGGTTGTCATATTTCGAATTGTATTCGTAAATCCCAAACGAAGAAACCTTGTCGCTGATACCTGCATACCTTGAAATTGCACATATTTCGTCTCCATAAAAACCATTTGGAGAAGCATTGTTATTTGCAGGAGCCTCACTTTGACGCACCGCACCAATATCAATAGAAACAATATCTGCATTCCGAAAAGCAGGTTCTATGTTTTCTAAATTCTTTGCTTCACCCAATCGGTAGGCATCAAAAAACAACGCATCTAATAATTTTATCTCCTCTTGGGAATTAAAAAATGTTTGATACCCAACATTGCAATAATTAAATAAATTATTGGGCTGTTGCATAATAATTTTACTAAGATACGACTGTGAAGTTAATTCATCTTCCAAATCGCCCAAATCAAACCTACTATCAACTGCCGTGATATTTACTGTTTGCTCTAAAGCATCGTATGCCCTATAATTGACGTAGGTAATGTCTTGACCTCCACCAATAATGACAGGGATAATATTTTTCTTTAATAAGGAAGTAATAATTTCTGAAACCGCAAAATAAGTATCCGAAACCGCATTTCCTTTGAATACATTTCCTAAATCGACAATGTTTGTATGCCAATCTCCAGGAAATAACTCATATAATTTTTTTCGAATACAATCTAAATCTTCACCACAACCAAAGTTATCTTGTGAATTTCTATCTTCTTGCACCCCAAAAATCGCTATTTGAACATTTTCTAGAGCAGGAAATCCGTCTTTTTCTGAATGGATTGTAATTTTTTTACCCAATGACAAATCAGATTGCAGCTCCAAATGTGCTACAACCAATTCTTTTACAGGGGTTAAAAAGTCTGGATTCATTAATTTATTTAAGTAGAAGTATGCAAGATACTAACTAATTATTTCTTTTTGACCGTTTTCTTCGCAGTGGTTTTCTTTGCTGGAGCTTTCTTTTTTGCCGCTTTCTTCTTTGGCATTTTTGCAGCGATCATTTTAACAGCTTCCTCTTTGGTCAATTTCTCGATATCGGTCGTTTTTGGGAGTTCAATCTTAATTTTTCCTTTTAAAACATTAAACCTTCCCCATCTTGCCTTTTCTACACGAATCTCAACATCTTCCCAATTATGAAGCACCTTGTCGATTTCTTTTTGCTTTTTCGCTTCAATGAGTTCAACAATCTCGTCATAAGTAAGGTTGTCAAAATCATATTTTTTATTCACATTGATGAAAATTGAATTCCATTTGATGAAAGGACCAAAACGGCCAACGCCTTTTTGAACGGGTAATTCTTCATAATGTGCTACCGGTGCATCTGCTTTTTGTTTTGCAACAATTAACGCTTCCGCCCTTGGCAAATCAACCTCCATTGGGTTTTCGCCCTTCTCTAAAGAAACAAATAGACTTCCAAAACGAATATAAGGACCAAAACGACCATTAGAAACAATTACCTGTTCACCTTCGTAAACTCCCAATGTTTTTGGCAATAAAAACAGTTCCAAAGCTTCGTCTATGGTAATCGTCCCTAGGTTTTGTGTTGGATTTAAACTTGCAAACAATTTCTCTTCATCTTCTGGCGCACCAATCTGTGCAATCGGTCCAAATTTTCCCAAACGAACTAAAATCGTTTTTCCAGAAACTGGATGCTTTCCTAAAATACGTTCGCCACTTTCTCTTTCTGCATTTTCTTTTACATGTTCTACTGTTTCATGAAAGGAACCATAGAAACCTTTAATCATTTCGATCCAATTTGCATCCCCTTCAGAAATATCATCAAAAGAAGACTCTACTTTAGCAGTAAAACCAAAATCTAAAATATTAGAGAAATTAGCCACTAAAAAATCATTGACAATATTTCCAATATCTGTTGGAATTAATTTGTTTTTATTTGACCCTGTTTTTTCTGTTAATGTTTGATTTTTAAGGGCTCCGTTAGCTAAAATCAATTGCTCGTAACTTCGTTCCAAACCTTCATTTTGTCCCTTTTCTACGTAACCTCTTCTTTGCACCGTAGAAATTGTTGGCGCATAAGTTGACGGACGGCCAATTCCCAATTCTTCCAATTGTTTTACCAAAGAAGCTTCTGTAAATCGGTATGGAGGACTCGTAAAGCGTTGTGTTGCATTGATGAAATTGTATGCTAATGATTCATTCACTTTTAAATTGGGCAACATGCCTGCTTGCTCTTCCTCTTCGTTATCGTTTCCTTCTAAGTATACTTTCAAAAACCCTTCAAACTTAATCATTTCTCCATTTGCAGTGAAGATTTTTTTGTTTTCTGAATTTTCAATTTTTACATTAGTACGCTCCAATTGAGCATCACTCATTTGTGATGCCAATGTTCGTTTCCAAATTAAATCATACAACCTTGTTTGATCATATTCTGTGTCGATCGTATGCATTTTCATATTCGTAGGACGAATGGCTTCATGGGCTTCTTGAGCACCTTTTGCCTTCGACTTAAAAACACGTTGTTTGCTATATTCTTTTCCGTAGTAATTGGTAATTTCTTCTTCAGCAGCATCTCTTGCGTCTACAGACAAGTTCACACTATCTGTTCTCATGTAAGTAATTAAACCCGCCTCATACAAACGTTGCGCAACCTGCATTGTTTTGGCAACAGGATACCCTAATTTTCGAGAAGCTTCTTGCTGTAATGTTGAAGTTGTAAAAGGGGCTGCTGGTGATTTCTTTGCTGGTTTTTTTGTCAAATCAGCAATCGAGAAATCAGCATTTGAACAGGATTTTAAAAAATCTTCTGCTGATATTTTAGAATCAAAATTCTTTGGAATGGTCGCTTTAAATTTCTTTCCTTCTTTGTTTGAAAACTCAGCAATAACCTTATAATGTGTTTCGGCAATAAACTCCTGAATACTTCTTTCTCGTTCTACAATTAAACGAACTGCTACAGACTGAACCCTTCCTGCAGATAAGCCTCCTTTTACTTTACGCCACAAAACTGGCGATAACTCATACCCAACCAAACGATCTAAAACACGACGTGCTTGCTGAGCATTCACCATGTGATAATCAATATCTCTTGGATTTTCAACTGCTTTTAAAATGGCCTTTTTAGTAATTTCGTGAAAAACAATACGTTTTGTATGTTCTTCCTTCAGCTCCAATTGTTCTTTTAAATGCCATGCAATTGCCTCTCCCTCTCGATCCTCATCACTTGCCAACCAAACCGTATCAGCCTTCTTTGCTAAAGTTTTTAGTTTTTTTACAACTGTTTTTTTATCGTCTGATACAATGTATTTTGGACTAAAATCTCCGTCAACATCTATCCCCAATTCTTTCGAAGGTAAATCTGCAATATGACCATAACTAGACTCAACTTGAAAATCTTTTCCAAGAAATTTCTCGATCGTTTTTGCCTTTGCGGGTGACTCTACAATTACTAAATTCTTTGCCATGTATCTTTTTTTTGTCTTAATTATCGCAATCGAAATTGCGAGATTTCAGACTGCAAAAGTATGTAGTTTTTTTTTATAAATTATTTTAAGTGCTGTTTTTACTTCATTTTTAATACAAAATCAGTTGTATTTTTCTGCCAATTTGTCATAAATTATGGTTTTTGGTTGTATCTTTGCTTACCATTAAAATGAAAATTGACACATGGAGCAAGTAGAAAAAACCATAGACGAAAGAATACAAGGGAAAGCCCTTGTTACCGAAAATAAAAAAGAAAACACTAAAAAACTATTTATTGAAAGTTATGGCTGTCAAATGAATATGAATGATAGTGAAATTGTTGCAGCAATCTTAGACAAAGAGGGTTACAACACTACGCAAATTTTAGAAGAAGCAGATTTAGTTCTTGTAAATACCTGTTCTATTAGAGAAAAAGCAGAAACGACAGTCCGCAAAAGATTACAGAAATACAACGCTGTAAAGCAAGTCAATAAAAAAATGAAAGTAGGCGTTTTAGGCTGTATGGCAGAACGACTTAAAGAAAAATTTTTAGAAGAAGAAAAAATTGTTGATTTGGTGGTGGGCCCAGATGCCTATAGAGACATTCCAAATTTATTACAAGAAGTAGCGTCTGGAAGAGATGCTGTAAACGTAATCCTCTCTAAAGATGAAACTTACGGAGATGTTTCTCCAGTACGTTTAAATTCGAACGGAGTTACCGCCTTTGTTTCCATTACACGAGGTTGTGATAATATGTGTACCTTTTGCGTAGTTCCTTTTACTAGAGGGAGAGAAAGAAGTAGAAATCCGAGAAGTATTTTAGAAGAAGTGCAATCGATGGTCGATAAAAACTATAAAGAAATCACTCTTTTAGGTCAGAATGTCGATAGTTTTTTATGGTTTGGTGGTGGATTGAAAAAAGATTTCAAAAAAGCATCAGAAATGGCACAAGCAACTGCCGTTGGCTTTGCAGAGTTGTTAGACATGTGTGCAACAAAGTTTCCAAAAACACGTTTTCGCTTTTCAACATCAAATCCTCAAGACATGAGCTTAGATGTGATTCATGTTATGGCAAAGCATAAAAACATTTGCAAATACCTTCATTTGCCTGTACAAAGTGGAAGTAATGCCATGTTAAAAGCAATGAACAGACAACACACCCGTGAAGAATATATGGAATTGGTAGACAATATTTTTAAAATTGTACCAGAAATGTCTTTGTCACAAGACATGATTGTTGGTTTTTGTGGAGAAACAGAAGAAGATCATCAAGATACCTTAGAGTTAATGAAATATGTAAAATATGACTTTGGTTTTATGTTTTCATACTCCGAAAGACCCGGAACGCTTGCAGGAAATAAAATGAAAGATGATGTTCCTTTTGCTGTTAAAAAACGAAGGTTACAAGAAATTATAGATTTACAACAAGAACATGCACTCTTTAGAACACAACAACATCTCGGGAAAACAGAAGAATTTTTAATTGAAGGAACCTCCAAGAAAAACCCGAATGAGTGGAAAGGAAGAAATACACAAAATACTGTCGCTGTTTTTGATAAAGGCAGCTATAAATTAGGAGATTTTGTAATGGTAAAAGTAGAAGACTGCACCTCAGCAACCTTAAAAGGAACTGTTGTTGGGTACTCTGATAACAATTAAAATGAGTCATCAAATTAGAAGTTGAAAGCGTCATTTTTCAACTCTAAACATTTAAATGATTAGAATGGAAAACTTACAAACAACAAAACAACGTTTTGGCATTATCGGTAACGATGTGCATTTGAACCGCGCATTGGAAAAAGCAGTGCGAGTTGCACCCACAGATATCTCTGTTCTGGTAACAGGTGAAAGCGGTGTTGGTAAAGAGAGTATTCCGAAAATAATACACTCTTTATCACATAGAAAACATGCAAAATACATTGCAGTAAACTGCGGAGCTATCCCTGAAGGAACCATAGACAGTGAACTTTTTGGTCACGAAAAAGGTGCTTTTACAGGTGCAACCACAGCAAGAAGAGGATATTTTGAAGTAACAGACGGTGGAACTATCTTCTTAGATGAAGTTGGAGAATTACCACTAACCACCCAAGTACGTTTATTACGCGTTTTAGAAAACGGCGAATTCATAAAAGTAGGATCCTCAGAAGTACAAAAAACAAATGTTCGAATTGTTGCTGCAACAAACCTAAATATGCAAGAAGCCATTGCAAAAGAAAAATTTAGAGAAGATTTGTATTACCGATTGAGCACAATCGAAATTCCGTTGCCTCCACTTCGTGATCGAAATGAAGACATTCATTTATTGTTTCGAAAATTTGCGTCAGAATTTGCTCAGAAATACAGAATGCCAACAGTACGCTTAGATGAAAACGCCATTAAATTATTAATGAATTACCGTTTCCCTGGAAACATTCGTCAGTTAAGAAACATTGCAGAACAAATTTCTGTAGTGGAAGAAGACCGATTGATTACAGCAGAAAATATTGTACAATATCTTCCAAACTATAACAAAAACTTACCCGCTGTTATTGGTGGAACTTCAGCGAATGATTTTTCTACAGAAAGAGACATCATGTATAAAGTATTGTTTGATATGAGAAGCGATATCAACGATTTAAAAAAGTTGACTTTAGACCTAATGAAAACAGGGGATATTGAAAAAGTGGAAGAAAAAAATCATCAATTAATTAAAAAAATATACGCAGATCAAGAAGAAAAAAAACATGCCATTGAAGTAGTAAAGATTCCACAAAATGCATCTTCTGACAAAAATTATGATTTTATTGAGACCATTGAAGAAGACGAATCTTTATCTTTACAAGACAAAGAAATAGAAATGATTAGAAAGGCATTAGAAAAAAATAATAATAAACGTAAATTAGCGGCCAAAGAACTCGGTATCTCTGAACGTACTTTGTATCGAAAAATTAAACAATACGATTTGTAAGTAATGAAAAAACTCCTCTACATCTCTTTTTTTGCAATCAGTACTTTATTGATCACTGCTTGTCGTGCCTATTCTTTTACCGGAGCAACGACCAATGCAGATACCATTCAGGTTGCATTTTTTAGAAATGAAGCAACCCTCGTTGAGCCCACATTAAGTCAGCGATTTACTCCCGAATTACAAGAGCTATTTTTACGACAAACCAACTTGACATTGGTAAACAATCCCAATGCAGATTTGCGTTTAGAAGGAGAAATTACCGGCTATAGAATAAACCCGATGAGTGCAACAGCACAACAAACGGCGGCTCAAAATAGGCTAACAGTAACTATAAATGTTCGCTTCTACAATGCATTGGATGAAGAAAAAGACTTTGAAAAAAGCTTTTCATTTTACTCAGACTTTAGTTCTAGCCAACAATTAGTTGGTGGAGTATTAGAAGGTGCATTGGACGAAATTTTAGAGCGCATTCATCAAGATATTTTTAACGCAGCACTAGGAGATTGGTAACCGAGAAATTCATATCGATCCTAAAAAATCCTGCAATCTTACAGCAAGAAGAAACGCAAGCTTTGAAAAACCTCATTGAAGAATATCCGTATTTTCAACCTGCAAGGAGCTTGTATTTAAAAGGCTTGAAAATGCAAAACAGTTTTAAATACAATAATGAGCTCAAAGTTACCGCTGCGTACACCACAGACAGGGCCATCTTATTCGATTTTATAACAGCATCCTCTTTTAATGTGACTCCAAAGCCCGATGTTCAACACAAAACGGAAACAGTTTCATTGAATGAAAAACCAGTATCAGAAATTGCTCCAAGCGACTTCGGGATGAATGCGCCGCTTTCTTTTACAACATCAGAAAAACACTCTTTTGGGGAATGGTTGCAATTATCAAAGGCTACACCGATAGTTAGAGCGTCTCCAAAAAAAGAAAAATTCATCTCTAGAGCTTCAATTATTGATCGTTTTATTGAGAAAAACCCAAAAATAAAACCTGTTATCAAAGAGAAAAGTATCAATGTTTTAGTTTCCAAAAACGAAACATCAAACTCTTTAATGACAGAAACATTGGCCAAAGTGTATTTAGCACAAAAAAAATATAAAAATGCAATACAAGCTTATAAAATTTTAAGTTTGAAATATCCAGAAAAAAGTGGTTTCTTTGCAGACCAAATTAAAAGAATTCAAATTTTACAAAAAAAATAAATCATGAGTTATAACTTATTTTTAGGGATCATATTATTGGTAGCTGTGATCTTAATTTTAATTGTTATGGTACAAAACCCTAAAGGAGGAGGATTATCTTCTTCATTTGGTGGTGGAGGTGCACAATCTATAGGAGGCGTGCAAAACACTAACAACTTCTTAGACAAAACAACTTGGACGTTGGCAATTTCAATGTTTGCATTGATTTTATTATCAAATTATGCTATAGACAGAGGTGGAGATAAAGGACCTATCTTAAAAGAAACATTAAATGGCATTGAAGCTACAACCCCAGCACCGATTACTCCTGATACAACAAAAGAAAGCGAACAATAACCTTTACATTATTGATAATCTATAGAAATGCCTACGTAAATGACACGTTGGCATTTTTTTTATAGTATATTTAAAAATCTCGAAAGTGAAATTAGTAATCTTGTCAGTTTTCATTAAATGGCATTATTTCTGACTACATGGTAAGTATAAAATAAAAACCAATCTAAAAATATACACATGGGATTAAACATTAAACCTTTAGCAGACAGAGTTCTTGTAGAACCTGCGCCTGCAGAAACAAAAACAGCTTCTGGATTAATCATTCCAGACAACGCTAAAGAAAAACCACAAAAAGGAACTGTTGTTGCCGTTGGTAATGGTAAAGTTGACGAACCATTGACCTTAAGAGTAGGCGATACTGTACTCTATGGTAAATATGGCGGAACAGATTTAAAGCTGGAAGGAAAAGATTACTTAATGATGCGTGAAGCAGATATTTTAGCAATCATTTAAATAGCATTAAGAGCTTTAGACTCTGCTTCTTCAGAATCTGAATACTTATTAATTCTTTCAAAAGATTTAAATTATATTGATAAAAATTCATTCACAATAATAAATGAAGAAATCAATATGATTCAAAGTAAAATTTATTCACTAAAACATAAATTAAAATGGCAAAAGACATAAAATTTGATATTGAAGCTCGTGACGGACTAAAACGTGGAGTGGATGCATTGGCAAACGCAGTAAAAGTAACCTTAGGACCCAAAGGAAGAAATGTAATTATTTCAAAATCATTTGGAGCACCCACCGTAACCAAAGATGGGGTCTCTGTTGCAAAAGAGATTGAACTTGAAAACGAGCTAGAAAACATGGGCGCTCAGATGGTGAAAGAAGTTGCTTCTAAAACTAATGATTTAGCTGGAGATGGAACTACAACCGCTACTGTTCTTGCACAAGCAATTGTAAAAGAAGGACTAAAAAATGTTGCTGCAGGAGCAAATCCAATGGATTTAAAAAGAGGCATTGATAAAGCTGTTGAAGTTGTTGTTGCTGAATTAAAAAAGCTTTCTAAGGAGGTTGGAAATAACAATGCGTTAATTAAACAAGTTGCTTCTATTTCCGCAAATAATGATGAAGCAATTGGAAGTCTTATTGCTCAAGCTATGAAAGTTGTAGGAAATGACGGGGTTATCACTGTAGAAGAAGCAAAAGGAACTGAAACAGAGGTTGTTACTGTAGAAGGGATGCAATTCGACAGAGGCTATTTATCTCCATATTTTGTGACAAATGCAGAGAAAATGATTGCAGATTTAGAGAATCCGTACATTTTAATTCATGACAAAAAGATTTCAAACATTAACGAATTATTGCCAATTCTTGAGCCAGTTGCTCAAACTGGAAGAGCTTTACTAATTATTGCTGAAGATGTAGATAGCCAAGCATTAGCTACATTGGTAATAAACCGTCTAAAAGGTGGTTTAAAAATAGCTGCGGTAAAAGCTCCCGGATTTGGAGACAGAAG
>ENA-ORDA01000934-ORDA01000934.1-marine-metagenome-genome-assembly--contig:-NODE-934-length-26862-cov-14.827329_pt1 | contig 26862 bp, 23 predicted proteins | sample MGYA00237778_ERZ508506 | MGnify/ENA primary metagenome ERZ508506 (study PRJEB26177, sample SAMN06267891) | marine metagenome | isolation source: Monterey Bay, California, USA | place: Pacific... | reverse complement strand
GAAAATGGAGAATCATTATTGATTACTGTAATTCCATTATCTAGACCTAGCCAAATATTATTTTTTGTATCCTCATATAGTGAAAGAACAGTATTATTAGCAAGCCCTCTAGACTTGTCAATTTTTTTTAATGATTTCAAATCAGAATCTAAAAGAAATAAACCTTGACCTACTGAACCAAGTGCATAAGAAGAATCCTGTAATTGAATTGCAGAAAAAATAGAAAAACCATCGTTTAAAGAATCTAAAGAAGAATTAACTCTAATTAAAACGCCAGGTGATTTTTCTAAATAAAAGCCGTGTTTAGATGTAAGAATCAATAACCCATTTTCAGAATTGAAAATATTTACAATTTGAGAAGGTAATTGATTACTATCAATAACAAGTTCTGACTGACCATTGACTAATTTAAAAAGTCCTGTGTTTAAAGCTATATATATTTGCTTATCAATTGAGAAAGAATTATTAATTATCCCTTTCAACTTCAAATACTTGACATCATTATTATTTTTGTCTATAAAAATTAACCTAGAAATTGATTGGAAAATTATCCAATTATCTAAAAGCAAAATATTCCAAAACTCTTCATCCTCCTCAATTATTAAATTTAATTTTTCTACAAGAGAGGTATATACTAATACTCCATTATTAGACTTTTGAAAAAAACCAAAATCAGAGTGAGATCCTATATAGATTTTATCATCAATATTTTTTACAGAGCGTACTATACTACCATTAGGTGAACTGTATTTATTCCAACTTGTACCATTGAACAATAGTAAAGCTTCACTATTAGCAAATAAAATTTCATTTTTAGAAGTTTCTGAAATTTTCCAATTTTGATTTGCAGCACTATATTCTTGAGGAGTGTAAGACTGTATAGGTGGAAACGATTGTGTATAAATCGAAAGACTAAAGAAAAAAAGAATTAAAAATTGTTTCAAAATACTGGTTATTAGTTATTTAAGAAATATACTTTAAATAACCTAAATGTAAATTTAATATAAAAATTTAAAAATTAAAATAAAATGTATAGTTAACATAAATTAAAAAAATTAAGACTATTAATAAAATTTTAAAAAAAATTTACAAATATTTTCTTTTGGAATGATTATTGGTTTAATGTTAAATATGAAAAATAAAAGAAGAGAATTTTTGAAAAATGTGTGCCCATCTGTAGCACTAGCATTCTTTGGTGTAACTATGCTTGAAGCTTGTTCTTCAGGTGGAGATGACAACCAAGTTCCCTCCGGAGGCGGTGGTGGGGGCGGAAATAGTAATGACAAAGGATACACTGTTAGTGGAAATACAGTTGTTATAACATTAAGCAATTCAAATTTTTCATCCTTAAATAGTAATGGATGGATGAATTTTGGAGCTGAAGCAATGTTAATACTTAAAATTGATGCATCTACTTACAGAGCATTTACAAATTCTTGTCCACATCAAGGCAATTCAAGTCAGTGGAGCTATAACACTTCTCAAGACAGGTTTGTTTGTGGAGCTCACAATAACAGCTATCCAACAGATTGTTCAACTTCAGGAACAGCTGGTGGTCCATTAAAATGTTTCACTACAAGTTTGAAGGATGGAAAATTAACAGTGGTTAAATCATAAGTCAAATAATTTGATAATTTAAAAATGCAAAGAAAATTGCATTTACAATTAAAAGGTGAATTGAATATGTAAATTCCTTTTCAATTATTTTAAATTGAAATACAATTTGAGTCAGTATTCCTATTGCAAACCAACCAATATAGTTTTGAATAGGAACTGTTGGAAGATCAAATATCCAAAACCCTAACAATGGTGCAACAGGTTCTATTAATAAATCTAATAGTATCATAAATATAGCCCCCATTAAGACAGACAAGTACTTGTTTTTAAAAATAAAACAAGATAACGAGCCAGTAATAAATGTTAGTATTATCCAGTTAACACCAATAAGAACTGGAACTCCTAGAATTTTAGCACCTAAATTATCTAAATAAATATAGTCACCAAAAATAAGCCCATAGTTTACACCCAAAATTTCTGAAATCATTCCTATAAAAAATATCAAAAATGCTGATTTGAGCTCAACGCTTTCAAGTCGTTTTTGATTAATGAACAGTAAAACAAATGAAATAAAAAGATTAACAGGTGTGAATGCTAAAAAAAATTCTTTATTTCCATATGAAATACCTATCATTCCACAAATATGAAACAACCATATTATGAATACGGAAATTTTTAAAGTGATATTATTAGGTATTAATAAATTCATTTATTTTTAATTAATTGTGATACAATTTTTGCAGACAACAAGCATAATGGAATCCCTCCACCAGGATGGACACTGCCTCCGCAAAAATATAGATTTAATATTTTATTTGAAAAATTTGGGTGCCTTAAAAAAGCTGACATTAAATTATTACTGGAAGATCCATACAAAGATCCCATATACGACTGAGTATTAGATTCAATAGTTTTAGGAGTATATACTTTCTCATATTCAATATAATCTTCTAAATCGATATTTAGCAATCTATTTATTTTTTTTAAAATATTACTTTTCACTTCATCAATCATATTATCCCAATCTTGACCAGAATCGTTTGGAGAATTAATCATTACAAACCAATTTTCACAATTATCTGGAGCATCTCCTTTTACATCTTTTGATGTAATATTAATATAAACGGTTGGGTCACTAAAAATGGATTTTTTTTCAAAAATTGATTGAAATTCTTTTTTGTAATCATTTGAGAAAAAAATATTGTGTAAATCTAGATTTTTAAATTCCTTATTAATCCCCCAATAAAATATTAAAGCAGAGCTTGATCTTTCTTGGCTTAATGTCTTTTCTGGTTGATAGTGATTCTTTAATAAATTCCTGTAAGTCGGAACAATATCCATATTAGAAACAACAATATCACTGCTATAAGATTCTTCTCCAACAGATACACCAATAGCTCTTTTACCTGAGATCAATATTTGTGACACAAAGCTATTAAACTTAAAATCTATTCCTTGTCTTAAAGCTAAATCATACAAAGATTTTGTAATATTATTCATTCCTTTATCAGAAACATAAGTTCCATACTCTTGCTCAAGATGTTGAACTAAAGTCATCATTCCTGGTGTTTTATAAGGTGAAGATCCGTTGTAGGTTGCAAAACGATTGAAGAGCTGAACTAAATGTGGTTCTTTCAATTCGAGTTCGTTAACTTGATTAAGTGTTTTATTAATTTGAAATGAAAAAACATTGCAAAGACCTATTAACAAATCTTTAGATAAATAAGTTTTTAATTTGTGTAGTGATTGTTCTAAAAACATACTTTTAGTCAAATCATACTTTCTTTTAGCATTAAGAAGATAAGTAGAGATTGTTGATTCTTTTACTCCCAGAACCTTGTTAATTTCATTTATAAATTTAGATTTTTCTGAATATGCGTTAAGCTTTGTTCCGTCATCCCAAAAATACCTACAGGATATATCTTTTTTTTTATAATTAAAATAATCTCTTGGGTTTTCGTTAAACAGATCAAATAGCTCATCTATAAAATGAGGCATTGTAAGTAAAGATGGTCCTGCATCAAATCTATAGGGGCCCAAATCAAAGCTTGCTAATTTACCACCAGGATAATTATTATTTTCAAAAACTGTGACATCATAATTCATTGATCTAAGCCTTAAAGCTGTAGCAATTCCCCCAATACCAGAACCTATAATAATTGCTTTTTTCAATGTTTAAATACTTTAATCTTTTTTTCAATAATTTCAAATCTAACAAACAAGTCCTCTTTATACCAATTTCTTTGTCTTGTTTTTTTAACTATTTCGGCATGATTTTTATTTTTATACGCAAAATCAATAACAGATTCAACATTATCCCATATACTAAATGTCGCTTGTTGAATAAATGGAAGTTCACCAATACCTTTAAACCAAATAACACCAGAAGCATTTTTTATTGCATTAGAAGCTTTAGGAACAGATTTCCAAAACTCAAATAGCTTTCCAAAATTTAATGTAGCTCTAGTTATAATAGCAATTTTATTGGATTTATCTACAGGAACATTCTTTCCTTTAAAAGGATTCACTCCATCCCATTTACCATGACTATGGATAGGGTTCAAAAAATAATCCTCTCTAGAAAAAGCTTTCTTTGAAATAAGTAAAGAATGATTACTGCTACTAATAAAATCGTCAGCACTTAATCGATCTTTCCATACACAAAGTATTGAATAAGTGCTAAAGTCAGGGTAAAGACTGAACCCTGCTCCAGCTCCTGTTCCAAGTAATTTAAAAAAACTAAGTCCAGAGACTTTATTCATTAGCTCAAAAGCTAAATACATTTGCTTAAATGCCCAAAATTTATTTGTGTTGTATTTGAAAAATGAAATAGTTGTAACCACTAATTTTAAATATAAGATGATTTTAAAAGTGAAATAATTTTTGTTTTAATATTTGATTTAGCAAAAGAAGCTTGCATTGAGTTGATATTTACTTTTAAAAAATGACTCTTAATCCATTTAAAATGAGTTCCTAAAATATTATACTCTTTATTTAAATTAGTATCAGAAATTGTCCTTCCATCAGTGTTGATACTTATTGAAAACTCATTATTATATAAAAAATCAACAGGATGATCCTTAAAGCTATCATAAACTTTTGTAACGATGTTACTGGTTAAACAAAGCTCTAAATGGATGTTATTTTCTTTTAATTTTTTTAATAAAGATTTGTTCTCAACACTTCTAACACCATGACCAATTCTTGAGGGTTTTAGTTTTTCTAAACTCTCTAAAACGCTATTAGCCCCTAAAGCTTCACCTGCATGAGCTGTACAATATATATTACTTTCTTTTGCAAGTTTAAATGCCTGAATATGATTATCAAGAGGAAATCCTGCCTCGTCAGCAGCAATATCAAACCCTACAACATTATCACCTGAAAAATCTTTAATTAAGTTAATTGTTTCTAGGCTTTGTTTTTCAGAGTAATGTCTTAGTGTACATAAAATTAAATTAACTTCTATACCCGTGCTTTTAGATTTTTCTATTGTTTTTTTACTTATAATCTCAACAACTTGCATAGGACGTAATCCCTTGTTTAAATGAAGAAGAGGGGCAAATCTAATTTCTGCGTATACAACGTTATCAGCTTTAAATTGATCAAAAATATCCTCTACAATAATATCAAGTTCTTCTTTTGTTTGCATATATTCTAATGCTCTGTCAGCGCATTTAATATAGTCTTTCAGACAACTGCAAGAAGTGCCAATGAATTGGGTCTGAAAGTCATCATAGCTTATTTTAGGATTGATTTTTTTTAACGCCTTATAACTAAGGCAACAATCTAAATGAACGTGTAATTCAACTTTCGGTAAACTATTAAAATTAGAATTCATTATTCAACAAAATAAAGAGAATTTTGAGAATCTGTCCCATCACAAATACTCACAACATACAAATTAGAATTATTATTATCCTCAATATTATTATATATATTTTTATTTAAGATATTATTAGTAAATGTGGGGATTGTATTACTATGGCCAACCACTAAAATAGTTTTACCTCTATTTTTGGAAATAAATTTATTGTAATTAATCTTAGAAGGTTTATAAATTACAAGTTTAGTTCCGTCTTCAGAAAAAGGTTTTATAGTTTCTAAAGTTCTGTTATAGTTAGTAGAATAAATAATATCAAAATCTATATTTTTAAAAAACTCTTTCCATTTAAGTGATCTTTTTATCCCTAAAGAGTTTAAATGAGGATTAGTATTATTCTTATTTGTCCTGTCTTTTTCAGCATGTCTAATAAGATATATATTCGTACACTCTGAGTTCTTATTAGTTTGTCCTTGAACTGAAAAACAAATTAAAAGACAAAAAAAGATTATAATATTTTTCATATTAAACTTTAAAATTTGATGGTAGCTCAAATAATTCAAGATCAAAACTTTTTAAAGAAGCTAATAGATGATCGAATATATCTGCAACAATATTTTCATAGTTTTTCCATTCTTTATCACTAACAAAAGCATAAATCTCCAGTGGAACACCTTGAGATGTTGGAGTTAATTGACGACACATTATAGTCATTTCATTATTAATCAATTCATTTGCAACTAAATATTCTTCAATATACTTTCTAAACAACCCAATATTTGTGAGATTTCTACCGTTTATTTTATCATCAAATTCGATATTTAATTTTGAATTATGGTTACTGATTTCTTTTTCGATTGAAGCAACATAGCTAGATAAAAGTGCAATATTTGTTAATTTTGAAACTTCATCTTTATTCATAAATCTGATTGAAGATCCTTTAATCAATAAAGCTCTTTTAATTCTTCTACCATTAGAATCACTCATTCCTCTCCAATTTTTAAATGAATCAGAAATTAATTTGTAAGTGGGAATTGTTGTTATGGTTTTATCAAAGTTTTGAATTTTCACAGAGTTTAAATTAATCTCTATCACATCGCCGTCAGCACCAAACTTTTCCATCGTTATCCAATCCCCTATTCTAATTAAATCATTTGAGCTTAACTGAACGCTTGCAACGAATCCTAATATAGTGTCTTTAAAAATTAATAAAATAACTGCTGAAAGCGCACCCATTGCTGTAAGAAAAGTTCCTACGTCAGTTCCTGTAAGAATTGAAAATATTACTATGATAGCCGTAAACCAAACTAGTATCATAGCTACTTGAATAAAACTCTCAATTGGTTTACCCTTCAAAGAGTCTACCGTTTTAAAAAAATCTTTAGTAGCATTCAAAAAATTTCTAATGATCCAAACTAATAGAATAATAAAATAGATTTCTAAAACTAAAACAGCATAGACAAGTAAAGCTTGAAAATCTTCAAACCAAAATGGAGAAATCCAATATAGAAAAAACAGAGGAATTAGTCTAGATAAATAAATTTGAATTTTGTTTCTGATTAAAAAATCATCAAAATTAGTTTTAGATTTTTTTGAAATTTGTTCAAGAAAATTAATTATAATTTTCTTTGATAAAAAGTTAATGATAAAAACAGAGATAAAAATTAATACTGAAACTAAAATTAAATTTAAAATTTCTGCATAAAACTCTGGCAATTGTAGATCAATTAAAAGATCATAAAACAAGTTATTTAGTTTCATTGAGTTGTGTGTTTTTAATTACTTTGTTAAAACAGTTCGTCCTGAGATTGAGCTTTTTTTAAACCTAAATGATCATAAGCTAATTTAGTAACCTCTCTTCCTCTTGGTGTTCTAAGGATAAAACCCTGCTGAATCAAAAAAGGTTCATAAACCTCTTCAATAGTTTCAGCACTTTCAGAAACTGCAGTTGATAATGTATTAATACCTACGGGACCTCCCTTAAACTTATCGATAAGGGTTCTTAAAATTTTATTATCCATTTCGTCAAGACCGTTCTTATCAACATTTAATGATTTCAAAGCAAATCTCGTTATTTCCATATCGATAATTCCATTTCCTTTAATCTGAGCAAAATCTCTTACCCTTCTTAAAAGTGAATTAGATATCCTAGGTGTCCCTCTACTTCTTCCAGCTATTTCAATAGCAGCAGAACTATGTATTTCAATATTTAATATCTCTGAGCTTCTTTCTACAATAGTTGAGAGTAGTTCAGTTTTATAATACTCAAGTCTACTATTGATTCCAAATCTAGCTCTCATTGGGGCGGTTAAGAGACCTGATCTTGTTGTCGCTCCAATTAGTGTAAATGGATTTAAATTTATCTGAACTGTTCTAGCATTAGGTCCAGTCTCTATCATTATATCAATTTTGTAATCCTCCATTGCAGAATATAAATACTCTTCAACTATTGGACTTAACCTGTGAATTTCATCAATAAACAAAACATCTCTAGGCTCTAAATTTGTTAGTAAACCTGCAAGATCTCCTGGTTTATCTAAGACAGGTCCAGATGTGACTTTTAAATTTACACCCAATTCATTAGCGACAATATGTGCAAGTGTTGTTTTTCCTAGACCTGGAGGTCCATGAAATAAAGTATGATCTAAGGCATCTGAACGTTGATTACATGCCTCAACAAAAACTTTAAGATTATCAAGAATTTGATCTTGTCCAGCAAAATCATCAAAAGATAGTGGCCTTAGGGCCTTGTCTATCTCCAATTCTTCACTATTAAAATCATTAACAGTAGGATCTAAATTTTCATTCATTTATCCAAATATAAGTAAAAGAAAAACGATATTTAAAACAATAAACTAGTGTTCAGTTTCTTTTTCGTCTTTACCAAGTGGAGTAGTTTGAAGAACAAAATCTTCTTTTTGACCAGGCTTACTGTAATCGTATGCCCATCTGTGCACGTGTGGTATTTCTCCAGGCCAGTTACCATGAATATGTTCAACAGGCGCAGTCCATTCCATAGTGTTTGATCTCCAAGGATTTTGTTCAGCTTTTTTTCCAAAGAACATACTTGATATAAAGTTATATAAAAAGACTAATTGAGCAGCACCTGCTAGCAAAGCAAAAACTGTAATTACGACATTTATATTAGCTAAATCATCAAAATAAGGAAAAGCAGTATTAGTATAATATCTTCTAGGCAAACCTGCCATTCCAATGAAATGCATTGGGAAAAACACACCATATGCAGCTATAGCAGTAATCCAAAAATGTATAAATCCTAAATTTTTATTCATCATTCTTCCAAACAATTTAGGAAACCAATGGTATACACCGGCAAATAGTCCATAAAGAGCTGAAATACCCATAACTAAATGAAAATGTGCTACAACAAAGTAAGTATCATGAATATTAATATCAAGTGTACTGTCACCAAGAATAATTCCTGTAAGACCACCAGTAATAAAAGTTGATACAAGGCCAATAGAAAACAACATCCCTGGATTAAATTGTAAATTACCTTTCCAAAGAGTAGTAATATAATTAAATGCTTTTACAGCTGATGGAATAGCAATTAAAAGGGTAGTAAATGTAAATACTGAACCAAGAAAAGGATTCATTCCAGAAATAAACATATGATGTCCCCAAACAACAGTAGATAAAAATGCAATAGCTAAAATAGATGCTACCATAGCTCTATAACCAAAAATTGGTTTTCTTGAATTAGTAGCTATAATTTCGGATGTAATACCTAATGCTGGTAATAATACGATATATACTTCTGGGTGACCTAAAAACCAAAAAAGATGTTCAAATAATACTGGAGAACCACCTTGATAATGAAGAACTTCGCCTTGAACAAAAATATCGGAAAGAAAAAATGAAGTTCCAAAACTTCTATCCATTATCAACAATAATGCAGCTGAAAGCAAAACAGGGAAAGAAATAACTCCAATTATAGCAGTCACAAAAAATGCCCATATTGTTAAAGGAAGTCGGAACATAGACATTCCTTTTGTTCTTAAATTTATAACTGTAACAATGTAATTAAGTGATCCAAGTAATGATGAAGCAACAAAAATAGCCATTGAAATCAACCAAAGTGTCATCCCCATACCCGAACCAGGTTGAGCTTGAGGCAATGCACTTAAAGGAGGATAAATTGTCCATCCTGCAGCAGCTGGTCCTGCTTCTACAAATAAAGATGCAAGCATGATCATACTGGAAAGAAAAAACAACCAGAAAGAAATCATATTTAAAAGACCAGAAGCCATATCTCTGGCACCAATCTGCAATGGAATTAATAAATTACTAAAAGTCCCACTTAAGCCAGCAGTTAGTACAAAAAACACCATTATAGTACCGTGGATAGTTACTAAGGCTAAATAAATATTAGGATCCATTACACCCTCAGGTGCCCAATCTCCTAAAAAAATATCAAAAACTGCAAAAGATTGTTCAGGCCAAGCTAGTTGAAGTCTAAATAATAGAGACATAGCCACACCAATAAAACCCATAAACAATACTCCTAAAATCAAATATTGTTTAGCAATCATTTTATGATCCTGACTAAAAATATATTTAGTAATAAACGTTTCTTTGTGATGATGGTGATCATCATGATTTGAATGCGGAATACTTGAAACTTCTGACATATTATATTATTGAATTACTTCTGAAAATATTTGCTGCTTAGCAACCCATTTTTCATAATCTTTTTCAGATTCAACTACTATTTTCATTTGCATATTATAGTGAGATGTTCCACATATTTTAGCACATAACAATAAGTAGTCAAATTGATATGGCTCCAGCGATTCTTCTCCTTTTGCAGTAAGCAATTTACTGTTTTCGAATCTAATTTTATTAATTCTATTTACCTTATCTACAACATCTGAATTCATTCTCATCTCATCTGTAGTTTTAGTTGGAGTAAAAGAAAATTCAGTAATCATTCCTGGAACACAATTCATTTGAGCTCTAAAATGTGGCATGTAAGCAGAATGCAAGACATCTTGAGATCTTAGTTTAAATATTACCTTTCTGTTAACTGGAAGATGGAATTCTTGAGTTACAACAAAGTCATCCATTCCGTTAGGATCAGATGAATCAATACCAATAGGGTTTTTACCATCAAAATCATTTAAGAATCTAACATTGGCATCTCCAAGAACGTTATCTTCTCCACCATATCTTGCTTTCCAGTTCCATTGCTGTGCATATAATTCCACAACTAAAGCATCCTCATCTTCTTCAAAGTTCATGATTTTTCCCCATGTAATCATTCCGTAAATAATTAAAAGAAAAAAGATAATAGCAGGGATAATTGTCCAAACAAATTCAAGTTTATTATCATGAGTGAAAAAATAAGCTTTTCGATTATTTATTCCTCTATATTGATATGCAAAAACATGTAACACAGCCTGAGTTAAAGTTTGTGCAAATAGAATAACAGCAAAAGATATCCAAAGTAATGTGTCGTAAGCTGGTCCGTGTGCAGATGCCGACTCAGGCAGAAGTACTTTTGAATATGTCCAAAAAGAATAAATAGTTACTGCATAAATAAAGACCAAAAAAGCAAACATTAATTTGCCGTTTAAATCGTTATCTTTTTCAGTAGCAATCTGAGAATCATCCTTTTTTTGTCCTAATTGAGACAGTTCAAATATCTTAGTGATTTGCCACAAGGCAATTCCTGTTAAGATTAAAATTGTTATTATAAGTAATACTGTCATTTAAAATATTTAGTAAACAAATTTTTCACTTTCTTTAATTAATGGGTCTCCTGACGGCTCTAAAGGAGCTTTTGATAGACTGTTAAATACCACATAAATAAATAATCCAGCAAAGAAAGAAATGCCTGAAAGTTCAGGAATTCCAATAAACCACTGATCACCAACTGTGGCTGGCATAATCATGTTAAAAACGTCAATGTAATGTCCAATTAAAATTATTATTCCTGTCATTACTATAAACCAATTAACTCTTTTATAATCACTATTCATTAACAATAGTAAAGGAAAAATAAAATTTAATGCAATCATACCGAAAAAAGGAAGATTATAATCTTCAATTCTTGTAATAAAGTAAGTAACTTCTTCAGGAATATTTGCATACCAGATTAGCATAAATTGAGAAAACCATAAGTAAGTCCAAAAGACACTAACACCAAACATGAATTTTCCTAAATCATGAATATGATTGTGATTTACCTTTTGTAAATAACCTTTTGATTTTAAATAAATCGTAATCAATGCAATAGTAGTAATCCCAGAAACAAACATACTTGCAAATACGTACCATCCGAATAATGTACTAAACCAATGAGGATCAACTGACATTATCCAATCCCATGACATCATAGATTCTGTAACTATAAAAAATGCTAAGAATCCAGCAGACCACTTGAAGTTTTTTGTATGGTTAGAAATATCTGAAGAATTATCTTGAGCTAAAGAATATTTTCTAGAAATATATCTATAAAAATTCCACCCTGCAATATAAAAAATAGCTCTAGCAATTAAAAAGGGTGAATTTAAATACCCTACTTTTCCTTGAATTATCTTATCATGAGCAACAACTTCAGGATCCATCCAAACAAAAAGGTGATTCAAGTGTAGTGAAGATAGAATCAATATTACTAATATGATTAATGTACCTGGAAGCAAATAAGCTGTGATTCCTTCCATCACTCTAAATAACAACGGAGACCAACCTGCTTGTGAAGCTCTTTGAATTGCATAAAAAGCCAAAGTACCTAATGATAAAAACATAAAAAATAATGCAGCTACATATAAAGCAGACCATGGACGATTTTGTAAATAATGCAGTAGGTGTTCATCATGAGATGATGAATGAGTATCCTCTTCATTATGATTATTGGCAGATACATGTGAATCATCAATTGCATGCGAATCCTCTAAGCTAAGTGTTTCATCTTCATGATGACCATCAGAATGTGAATCTGCAACCATTTCTTTAGCTTCTTCAATAGTTTTTGGTACAGAATAAAAACTAAAACCTAAGCCAAGGACACCTAATACCATCAAGGTGAGTGAGAAGATTTTTATATTTTTAGAAACGTGATACATTAATTTATTTTATTAATTTTTCTCTTAAACTTATTACATACTGTGAAATTTGCCATCTTTCTTTGGCATTTACTTGACTAGCATGAGAACCCATTAAATTTTTACCATACATTAAAACATGATAAATACTTCCTTCAGTTATATCTCTGTCGGCGTAACTTGGAATACCTAAAAACTTTTCATTTGTCATTAATATTCCTTGACCATCTCCCTTTGAACCGTGACAAACTGCACAATAAATATTGTATAACTCCTTGCCCTTTGATATATTTTCATCACTTGTTTCTAAAGGGGATAACAAATTGTTTTTTGCTAATTCATAACCTTCGTTAGTATCTAAATATTCATAAGGAACCCAACCTCTTGGGATGGTTCCTTCAACAGGAATTTGAGCTTCAATTCCATTAGCAAAAGCATCTGACTCTTCATATGTACTGTAACCTACAGATTCATACATGTTGGGAAAGAACTGGTAGTTAGGTTTTGATTTATCAAAACAAGACGCGGTTAAAACACTAAACAATATCATCACGCTAAAAAAAGTATATTTTTTCATTAGTTAGATTCTTTATTATCGATTATTTTAACTTCGAGTACATCTGTTTTTTTAACAGCTGCTTCTAATGCTTTTCCATCACCATGAAATTTGATTTCTATTAAAAACTTATCATCTGTCGTGGAGGGCATTGGATTTTCTGCTTCTTTGAAAGGCCATAATTTACTTCTTAAATAAAAAGTTATAACCATTAAATGGGCAGCAAAAAATACTGTAAGTTCAAACATAATTGGCACAAAAGAAGGCAAATTTTCAATAAATGAAAAACTTGGTTTTCCTCCAATATTTTGAGGCCAATCGACTATCATAATATAGTTCATCATGAAGATTGCAAAACAAAATCCAATACATCCATAAATAAAAGATAAAATAGCTAATCTAGTTGGCTTTAAACCTAAAGCTTTATCAAGTCCATGAACTGGAAAAGGAGTATAAACTTCGTCAATTGAAAAGTTTGATGATCTCAAATCTTTGACAGCATCCATTAACTTATCATCATCATCGTATACGGCATGTAAAATTTTATCAGCCATTATTTTTTATCTCTATTTTTTTTATAATTATCACCCGAAGTTTTTAATATTGTTTTTACTTCAGCTTGAGCAATCACAGGAAAGGTTCTTGAGTATAATAAAAATAATACAAAAAAGAATCCAATGGTTCCTACGAATATTCCTACATCTACAAACGTTGGAGAAAACATTGTCCAAGAAGAAGGTAGATAATCTCTATGTAACGAAGTGACAATAATAACAAATCTTTCAAACCACATGCCAATATTTACAACAATTGAAATAAAAAACGAGAAAAGTATACTAGTTCTTAATTTCTTTATCCACATTAGCTGAGGAGAAAAGACATTACATGTCATCATCGCCCAATAAGCCCACCAATACGGACCTGTTGCTCTATTTAAAAAAGCATATTGTTCATATTCAACACCAGAGTACCAAGCAATAAAGAGTTCAGTTATATATGCTGTACCTACAATAGATCCAGTAATCATTATTACAATATTCATTAATTCGATATGCTGTACGGTTATATAATTTTCTAGATTAGAAACCTTTCTCATGATAATTAGCAATGTATTAACCATCGCAAATCCAGAGAATATTGCCCCTGCAACAAAATAAGGAGGGAAAATAGTTGTATGCCAACCAGGGATAACAGATGTAGCGAAATCAAAAGATACAATTGTATGAACTGATAATACTAATGGAGTAGCTAAACCAGCTAATACTAAAGAAACCTCTTCAAATCTTTGCCAATCTTTAGCTCTACCTGTCCATCCAAAACTAACTAAACTGTATATTTTTTTCTGAAAGGGTTTTACAGCTCTATCTCTTATCATAGCAAAATCAGGTAATAGACCCGTCCACCAAAACACTAGAGAAACTGATAAATATGTGGATATTGCAAAAACGTCCCACAATAAAGGAGAGTTAAAGTTTACCCACAACGATCCATATGCGTTAGGAATTGGTAATACCCAATATGCTAACCAAGGACGACCCATGTGTATTATAGGGAATAAACCAGCTTGAATTACAGAAAATATTGTCATGGCTTCAGCTGATCTATTAATCGCCATTCTCCATTTTTGTCTAAACAGTAATAAAACTGCAGATATTAATGTACCTGCATGTCCAATACCAATCCACCAAACAAAGTTTGTAATATCCCAAGCCCAACCGACAGTTTTATTTAATCCCCATACACCAATTCCTGTTGAAATAGTGTAAATCATACAGCCAACTCCCCATAAAAAAGCAACTAATGCAATAGAAAAAACTATCCACCATTGTTTGTTGGCTTTACCTTCAATAGCAGCGGCAATATCATTTGAAACATCATGATATGACTTATTACCAGTTACTAAAGGTTTTCTAATTGGTGCTTCGTAATGAGATGACATATATATTTATCTTTTTACGTATTTCTTATTTTAACTTGGTACATAACATTTGGTTTTGTACCTACACTTTCTAAAAGATGATACATTCTATCATCCTCTTTTAACTCTAACACTTTACTATCCTCGTCATTAACATCTCCAAACACAATTGCTCCAGTTTCACAAGCAGAAGAACAAGCGGTCTGAAATTCACCATCCTTAATTTCTCTTCCTTCAAGCTTAGCATCTAATATTGTTTTTTGTGTTTTTTGAATACACATAGAACATTTTTCCATAACTCCTCTTGATCTAACAACAACATCTGGGTTTAAAACCATTTTACCCAAATCATCGTTCATGTTAAAATCAAACTCATTATTATTATTATATAAGAACCAGTTAAATCTTCTTACTTTATATGGACAGTTGTTAGCACAATATCTAGTACCAACACATCTGTTATAAGCCATGTGATTTTGACCTTGTCTACCATGTGATGTTGCAGCTACTGGACAAACTGTTTCACACGGAGCATGATTACAATGTTGACACATAACTGGCTGAAAAGCAACCTGAGGATTTTCGGATGGATTTTCCATTTCACCAAAAACAGATAATGAATCACTTAAACCGTTAATATTATCTTTAGTAGTATTGTCACCAGAGAATGTTTCAGCTGAAGAATAGTATCTGTCTATTCTTAACCAATGCATGTCTCTAGATTTTCTAACTTCTCTTTTACCAACAACAGGAACATTATTCTCAGCATGACATGAAATAACACAAGCTCCACATCCAGTACATCCATTTAAGTCAATTGATAAATTAAAATGATGTCCAATTGATCTGTCAAATTCATCCCAAATATCAACATCAGGAGATGTTACAAGTGTCTCAACATGATTTAAAGAAACGCTAGGAACATAATTCCACTCAGAAGATTTTTTTGTATTAAATATTTCAAGAGTTGTTTCTTTGATAATATCTCCACGACCCATTAAAGTATTGTGAAGTTGAACACAGGCAAATTCATGTGTTTCGTTTATTGATTCTATAGAAACATTTTGAACATTTATAAAATTATTATAAAAATCATATGAATTTACACCGGTTTGTAATTCGTTTTTAACTCCATCTGTTCTACCATAACCAAAAGATAAACCAACAGAACCTTTAGCTTGACCAGGTTGGATAATAACGGGAACTTTTAATGATTTACCATCAATTGAAATTTTAGCATGATTGCTATTTAAAGCTCCGTTAGAATCGTTAATATTTTTTAATCCTAAACTTTTTGCATCAGATTTAGATACTGTTACATAATTATCCCAAGAAACTCTTGTTAAAGGATCCGGCATTTCTTGAAGCCAAGGATTATTAGCTTGCGTTCCGTTACCCATTGAGGTTTTTGAATATAAAGTCAGTTCAAAAGTATCAGAATCTGTAGAATTTAAATTTTTAAAAAACTTTTTGACATTAGGGTAAGTATAGGGTGAACTAAGTTTTTTTGAACTTATATCACTGTAAAAAACCCCATCATGTAAAGCTTGGTTCCAGGACGCACCTTTAAGAATAGTTGTATTCCAATTATTTTTTAATTCATCATAAAATGAATTTGAGGAACCTAGCCAGTTTAGTAAAACATCTTGAAACTGCGAAGTGTCAAAAAGAGGTTTTATAGTAGGTTGTACTAAACTATAATTGCCTGATTTCATTTCAACATCGCCCCAAGATTCTAAATAATGAGGAGTTGCTGCAACCCATTTAGAAATTTTAGAAGTTTCTGTATTATTCATTGAAAACGAAACTGATAACTCGATAGACTTTAATGCTTCGTTAAATTGTTTACTGTTTGGAAGGGTATATGATGGATTTACTCCAACCATAATTAAACCATTAACTTTTTTACTTAAAACATCTTCAACAACATCAAACACTTTTTGATCATCACCTTGACTAGTATAATTAAGCTTTTGAACATTTATTACATTACTTTTAATTAACTCATTAATTTTTAATGCAATGAGCTGTGCTCCAACATCATCTAATCCAGTAACAAACACTCCCTTACCATTAGATTTTAATAAATTATCAGATATGGATTTTAATTTTGCGTCAAGCTTATCATTTAACTTAACTCCACTATTTTGTCCAGAAATAAGGTCGTAGAATCTAAGTAAAGCCTTTTTTTGTAAAGAAGGTTTTAATGGAATTCTTGTGTCAGCATTTGCGCCAGAGAGCGACATGTTGGCTTCAATTTGATAATGCTTGGACATCTTTCCATTTTTTGGAACTCTTGTTTTAGCATACCCTTTTGAAAATCCTCCACCTTGCCAGTCTCCAAGAAAATCAGCAGAGAAAGAAACAATGACATTGGCTTTTTCAAAATCGTAGGTAGGTAATGCTCTAACACCGTAGCTTACTTCAAAAGCATCTAATGCTTTTGAATTTGAAATAGAATCATAAACAACATGATCTATGTTAGGATATTTTCTTAAAAATTTTTTAATTACAGATTCAGTAGTAGGACTAGCAAAAGTTTGTGTCAACAAAACAACTTTTTTGTTTGATGCTTTCATTGCATCAAGTTGAGCTTTTACATTTACATTAAACTGATCCCAAGAGATATCCTGACCATCCATTGTTGGGCCTTGAATTCTTGAACTATCATACATTGAAAGAACTGAAGCCTGAACTCTAGCGTTTGGAGAATTATCTTTTGATTGATTATTAATTTCTATTTTGATAGGTCGTCCTTCTCTAGTTTTGACTAAAACATTTGCAAAATCAAAACCATCAGAAATTGATGTGGCATAAAAATTAGAAATCCCAGGCCTGATTTGTTCAGGCTGAACAACGTAAGGAATAGATTTATTAACTGGACCTTCACAACTAGCTAGTGTTGCAGCAGCTGTGCTAAACCCTAAATATTTTAAAAAATCTCTTCTACTAGCACTAGAATTTTCTAAACTATTGTCGTCGGCTAACAGATTCCCAACTGGCAAGTCTTCAACAAACTCGTTGTTTGCAAGTTTGTCAATTAATTTGCTATCAGAAGACAATTCTAATTCACTTTTCCAATATTTTTTATGGTTACCCATTTCTTAATAATACTTGTTTAATAATGACACTTACCACATTCTAAACCACCCATTTGAGCGATAGATAATTCTTCTACACCATATTTTTTCGACAATTCTTCATGTATTTTTGTATAATACTCATTGTCCTTTACTTTTATATTTGAATCACGATGACAATTAATACACCATCCCATTGTTAAAGGAGAATATTGATATAATATTTCCATTTCTTCAACTGGACCATGACATTTTTGACAATCAATTCCAGCAACAGAAACGTGTTGAGCATGATTGAAATAAACAAAATCAGGTAAATTATGTATTCTTACCCATTTAACAGGTTCAGTATCACCAGTGTAGGATTGAGTTTCTTCATCCCAACCAACTGCTTTATATAATTTCTTTATTTCATTTGTATAAAAATCTTTAGTATAGCCTTTCTCAAGATCCTCTTCACCATTGTAATCGGCTATATTCTCATGACAATTCATACATACATTTAACGATGGGATTCCGGAATGTTTTGAGATTCTAGCAGAAGAATGACAATATTGACATTCAATCTGATTTTCACCAGCATGAATTTTATGTGAATAATGTATTGGTTGAATAGGCATATAACCCTGATCAACTCCGATTTGCATCATGTAGCCATATGCAAAGTATGCGCTAGACAATAATAATAGTATAACTGAAACAAATATTAAAAATTGGTTATTTACAAATGCTTTCCATAAAGAAAACTTAGAGCCTGATTCTTTTTCAAATTCTATACCATTTTTTTCAGCTATGTTTCTTAAAGTCTTAGTAACTAAAAACAACATAGTAATGAGAACCAATAAAACCACTGTAAGTAAAACCAGAACGATGTCATTTGTTAAGGAAGATTCGTCACTAGAACTTGTTGATTCAGTACCGGCATTTGCGGCAACAACAGGTTCAGGAACATAATCAGTATAGGCTAAAATATTATCAATATCCTCGTTCGAAAGTTGAGGAAATGCATTCATAGCTACTTTATTATATTCTTCATAAATAGCCACAGCTTGATCGTCACCGGACTTAATTAATGCAGCACTGTTTTTAATCCATGAATAAAGCCATTCCTTTTCATATTTCGCAGAGACGCCTTTTAAAGCAGGACCGACTAAATTTCTGTTTAACTTGTGGCATGAAGCACAATTTGCATTAAAAAGAGATTTTCCTTTAGCTATATCAATTTCTTGAGAAGACAAGTTTAAAGAAAAAGAAAAAAGAAAAAATACAGTAAATATCTTGGACACAGATACTTGTTTAATTAGTTTCAAAAAAGCGCTCAATAAAGATGTTTTTACTACGACTGACAATTAAAAATAGTATCAAAATTAGACGGCAAAAATACAACACAAGAATGATAATAAAAACCTAACTTAAATGTAATTTTTAATTTATATCCATTCTAAATAAACTGCGTAAAAAAAATCGATATTTTTAAAAAACTCTTTAGCAAAAAACTATATTTGTAAAGATGTATAAATCAGTCTTTTCACTACTTTTCTTGGCATTAACTTGCTTTAAATCATTTTCACAAAAAGATTCTATTATAATTAATCAAGATCCTAAACTTTTAAAAGTTTTAGAATTAAAAAAAATAGTTAATCAAGAAGTTTTTACATCAGGTCAATATACAATTCAAATATTTAGTGGAAATTTTACTGACTATAAAATATTAATGGATAAATTGACTGTTGAAGAAAAATATAACGAAATTTTTTACAGTTTTGAAACTCCTTATTACAAAATAAGAGTTGGGAAATATGTCTCAAGAATTTTAGCAAGTAAAGAATTAAAAAAAATCAAAAAAGATTTTTCTTCAGCATTTATTTTACAACCTAAATAACTACTTAACTTTCTTTTTTATTTCTACTTGAGAGTAGGCCTCAATAACATCACCTATTCTTATATCATTATAGTTTTTTACTTGTAAACCACAATCGTATCCTTTAGAAACTTCTTTGGCGTCATCTTTAAATCTTTTTAATGACGATAGGACTCCTGAACTAACTACAACTCCATCTCTAATAATTCTTATACTTGAATTTCTGAAAATCTTTCCGCTGGTAACCATACAACCTGCAATAGTACCAACCTTAGATATTTTAAAAGTTTCTCTAATTTCAGCGTTACCAGAAATCTCTTCTTTAAATTTTGGGGCTAACATACCTTCCATGGCATCTTTTAGATCGTTTATTGCATCATAAATAATTGAATAATTCCTAATATCAATTTCTTCTTTATCTGCAATTTGCCTAGCATTTCCAGTTGGCCTTACATTAAATCCTATAATTATTGCATCAGATGCAGAAGCCAACAGAACGTCAGATTCTGTTATAGCACCTACAGCTTTATGAATTATATTTATGAGAATTTCGTCAGTAGATAATTTTTGAAAAGAGTCAGTCAGTGCTTCAACAGATCCATCAACATCACCTTTTAAAATAATATTTAATTCTTTGAATTCACCAATAGCAATTCTTCTTCCAATTTCATCTAGTGTAATATGTTTTTGAGTTCTGACAGATTGCTCTCTTACTAATTGAGTTCTTTTTACTGCGATTTGTTTTGCTTCCTTTTCATCATTAAATACATTAAACTTGTCTCCAGCTTGTGGAGCGCCATCAAGACCTAATATTGATACAGGGGTTGAAGGTCCGGCTTCAATTATCGCGTTGCCTCTTTCGTCCTGCATAGCTTTAACTTTTCCAGAATGTTGACCAGCTAATAAATAATCTCCAATTTTTAAAGTACCAGATTGTACTAAAATTGTAGATATATAACCTTTGCCTTTGTCTAAATATGCTTCAACTACTGAACCAATAGCAGCTTTATTTGGATTTGCTTTTAATTCTAAAAACTCTGCTTCAAGCAATACTTTTTCAAGCAACTCATCAACTCCAGTTCCTTTAAGAGCAGACACATCATGAGACTGTATTTTTCCACCCCATTCTTCAATAAGCAAATTCATTCCAGAAAGCTTCTCTTTAATTTTATCAGGATTTGAATTTGGTCTATCGATTTTATTTATTGCAAAAATAATTGGGACTCCTGCAGCTTGAGCATGACTTATTGCTTCTTTAGTTTGAGGCATTACATCATCATCTGCAGCTATAACAATAATCACCAAATCAGTAATTTGAGTTCCACGGGCTCTCATAGCAGTAAATGCTTCGTGACCAGGTGTGTCTAAAAAAGTTATGTTTTGTCCATCTTTTAAAACAACATTATAGGCTCCTATATGCTGTGTAATTCCTCCTGATTCGCCAGCAATTACATTTTCTTCTCTAATATAATCTAACAAGGAAGTTTTTCCATGATCGACATGCCCCATTACAGTAACAATTGGCGCTCTTGGAAGTAAATCTTCTGGACTATCTTCAACTTCCTTAATAGAGTCTTCAATATCTGCTGTAACAAACTCAACTTCGTATCCAAATTCATCAGCTACAATAGTCAAAGTTTCAGCATCAAGCCTTTGATTCATGGTAACCATAATACCCAAAGACATACATGTAGAAATAATTTCAGTTGAAGTTATTTCCATCATAGTAGCAACCTCCCCAACAGTGATAAATTCAGTGACTTTTATAGTCTTTTTTTCAGCTTCGTTTTGAGCTAAAACTTCATCAGATTTTAATTTATGGGAATCTCTTTTACCTTTTCTATATTTAGCGCCTTTAGAGGATGATCTTCCTTGTAATTTTTCTAAAGTTTCTCGTATTTGCTTTTGAACATCAACTTCAGATGGCTCACTTGCAACAGGCTTAGATCTTCCAGGTTTATTAAAGGTTCTTTTATTGCTAGATACTGATGGTTTTACAGGATCTTTAGAAATTCTAATTCTTTTTCTTTTAGAAGCTGGATTAAACTTTGGTGTTGTTGGCTTAGGTTTATCAAATTTTCCTAAATCAATCTTATCTCCCACAGTCTTTAAACCACTTAACTTAGTATACTTTGTCTTTATACTAGAACTTTCTTTAGATTCTTCAGTTTGAGATTCAGGTTTTATTTCTCCAACCTTTGGTTCGGTTTTTAAAACAGGCTTTTCTACTTTTAACTCAACCTTTAGCTCTGCTTTAGGTTCTGCTTTAAGTTCTACTTTAGGCTCTGCTTTAGCCTTAGGTTTGCTAAACTTCTCTAAGTCTATTTTTCCTAAGTGTACCGGTTTTTTAATTTCAGCTCTTTGAATAAATGAATTTCTTTTCTTTTCTTTTTCTTCTAATTCTTTTTCAAGCTTGATCCTTAGATCCTCTTTTTCTTTTCTTTTCTCTTCACTTAAATCATGAGATTCAACTTTACTAGATTTATCAGAACTAAATTCGTTTAAAAATAAGGTATACTGATCAGGTGAAATTTTAGTAGTTGGTCTAGCTTCAATTTCATGCCCGTTAGAAGCAAGAAACTCAACAGCTCTATCAAGAGAGATATTAAATTCTCTTAAAATTTTGTTTAATCTTGTTAATTTTATTTCACCCATAAATAAATTTATTATTCAGAAAATTCTGCTTTTAATACATTTCTAACTGCTAAAATAGTTTCCTCTTCCAGGTCAGTTCTTTTTACTAAATCTTCAATATCTTGTTCTAATACACTTTTTGCTGTGTCTAAACCTGCTTTTTTAAATTCTTCAAGAACCCACCCTTCAATTTCATCAGAGAATTCGGTTAATTCAACATCTTCTTCAGCACCTTCTCTATAAACATCAATTTCATAGCCTGTTAATTGACCAGCTAATCTGATATTGTGTCCTCCTCTTCCAATGGCTTTAGAAACCTGTTCTGGATCCATAAATGCTTCAACAGTTTTCTTCTCTTCATTAATTTTTAATGATGATATTTTTGCAGGACTTAATGCTCTTGTAATTAATAATTGAGTGTTATTTGTAAAATTAATAACGTCGATATTTTCGTTTCCAAGCTCTCTAACAATACCATGAATTCTAGATCCTTTCATTCCCACGCAAGCTCCAACTGGGTCGATTCTATCATCATATGAATCCACAGCTACTTTAGCTTTTTGTCCAGGAATTCTAACAACTTTCTTTACAGAAATTAAACCGTCGAAAACTTCGGGAATATCTTGTTCAAAAAGTTTTTCTAAAAACTTTGGAGAAGTTCTTGAGAAAATAATTGATGGCTTATTACCTTTCAGTTCAACAGACTCAATAACTCCTCTTACAGAATCTCCTTTTCTATAAAAATCAGATGGTATTTGACGATCTTTAGGCATGATTAATTCGTTTCCATCATCATCGAGCAATATCACAACATTATGTCTGATATGATGAACTTCTGCAGTATATATTTCGCCTATTAAATCAATAAATTGTTTGTAAACAATTCCATTATCGTGTTCGTGAACTCTAGACACTAAATTCTGTCTTAAAGAAAGAACTGTCCTTCTTCCAAGATCAACTAGTTTAACTTCTTCAGAGACATCTTCACCAACTTCGAAATCAGGTTCAATTTTTCTTGCTTCACTGATTGAAATTTCTTGGTTTTCGTCTTCAACTGCTCCGTCCTTAACAACAACTCTATTTCTCCAAATCTCTAAATCTCCTTTGTCTGGATTGATAATTATATCAAAGTTATCGTCATCGCCATATTTTCTTTTAAGAGTATTTCTAAAAACCTCTTCTAATATTGACATTAACGTAACTCTGTCTATAAATTTTTCGTCTTTGAATTCTGAAAACGATTCTATTAAAGATAAATTTTCCATGCTTATATTTTATTAAATTCTACTACTAACTTTGCTTTTTTAATTTCATCAAAAGCAATTAATTTGTTTTTTTTCACAGTCACTTTGCCTTTTCCTACAGGTTTTGGCTCACGAGCTGTCCATTCAAGTGTAATATCTTCTTCACTTACTTTAATTAAGTTCCCTTTTATATCATCACCCTCTTTTAAAGTTACATTCAATTTTCTTTTCAAATTTTTCAAAAATTGTCTGTAAGTTATTAACGGAGACAAAAGTCCAGCAGAACTAACATTTAAACTAAAATCATCTAGCTCAGTGTCAAAATGTTTTTTTATATGTTTTGATAATAAAACACAATCACTAACCTTGACACCGTTATCACCATCAATTTTTACATCAATTTTAAAAGAATCCACATCAAGATCCACTAAAAAAAGTTGTTTATTATTTTCAAAAAATTCAATAAATATTTTTTCTAATATTTCTTTCAAATCAAATATATTTAATAAAGAAGGGGACATTGTCCCCTTCATATTTCCAATAACGCAGTGCAAATATACTAAATTCTACAAAACAAAGAATTTAATTAAACTCCGTTAATTAAAGTTGGCCTACTAGGGCTCGAACCTAGACTCTCCTGGACCAAAACCAGGCGTGTTGCCAGTTACACCATAGGCCAGTGTAATGAACGGCAAATTTAATATAAAGTTTGAATTATTTAAATAAAACTTTTCTTTTATAGTTTTACTTCTTTTTTCAAATATAAATTTCTTAATATGTCTTCTTATTCTCCGTTTCTTCTTTCTCTAAATGCCAAACCTTAGACACAATTTTCCAACCATTCTCACCTTTAACAAATGCTAAGTGATCTATGAATATACTTTTATGGGTTTGGATTCTAATTTTTACCATAGCATTTGTCAAAGACAAGTAATCAACCATCAAAACCTCTGCTTTCATCTGTTGTCCGACACTTGCTGGAGAAACCCTTGTTGAAACATCATCTAAAAAACTATCAATAGTTTCTACATAAATGCAACCTTTGTCCGAATCGAAGAGACTAGATTGGGGATGAAAAACTTCTTTCAATTTAGAAACATCACATTCGTGAATACCTTCAAAATACAAATTAACTGCTTCCAATATATCTTTCATTTTTTCCATACATCAAAAATATAATATTATTCTATTCTTAATTAATATCCCTCCATAAGCATCCAAATAATCAATGCTACAACAAGAAAAAAAAGTACACTAAAACAACCACACCCTTTAGAAAGAGTGTCCATTGTATTGTCACCTTTCTTTCTAATTAATATACCAAGTATTAAACATAATACTAATACGCCTATTAACTCCATTGTTCTTAATTAATTATATTTAGTCTATTGACTTTATTTTAAATAAAAATATTTTTAGATATTAGAAGCAATAGCAACAAAAATCCAAAGTATTACATTTTTAAAAATAATTGATTTCAAATTTGTTTTAATGTAATTAAAAACAAAAAAAGTAATACATATAAAAACTAAAGAAAAAAGGAAAAAAAATATAGTATTTTCAATTGGATCACTATTCTTAATTGAATCATATGTTAAATAAGAAAAAAAAAGAAAACCACTAAACGAAAAGTTTTTAAATGTATTTATAATACTCATTTTTAAAGTTTAAGATTATTGTCATATCACATTTATAAATTTAGTAATATTTACTCAATTTTCATTTCTAAAATTTCCCAATCATCAATATTACAACTACAAATCTTAATTGTAATCTTTAAAAATTTATAGAAGTGTGGTTTTGAATTATTTAATATAAAGTTTGAATTGTAAAAAAAAATTATTCTTTTCTAGTTTTTTAACTTTTTTCCAAGTGGACTATTAATTAAAAAGAAGAATTTACATTAAAAGATTAATGGATAATATTGTTTAAATTCGTCAATCAATTATTTGAATAATGAATATTAGAAAATTCGAAAAAATAAATACTGTAGCAGGATTAATTGTTTTTTTAATTGCATTAACTACTTATTTTTTGACTGTTGAGCCAACAGCTAGCTATTGGGATGCTGCAGAATACATTTCGACATCAGCTAAATTACAAGTGGGGCATCCTCCAGGAGCTCCATTATTTCAAATGATTGGTGCCTTTTTCTCTTCCTTTGCTTCTAACCCAGAGGATATTGCATTTATGGTGAATATGATGTCTGTCTTTGCAAGTGCATTCACAATCTATTTACTTTATTTAACAATAGTAATAATCGGAAAGAAAATTGTTGGCGTTTCTGATAATATTACAACTGAAAACACAATTAAAATAATAAGCTCCTCAATCATTGGAGCGTTATGTTTTACATTTTCAGATAGTTTTTGGTTTAACGCAGTTGAAGCGGAAGTCTATGCAATGGCTACATTTATAATGGCGCTTCTGTTTTGGCTTGGTTTCAAATGGGAAGAAGACATGGATAATGAAAGAGGAAACAGATGGCTTATATTGATTTCATTTGTTGTTGGGCTTTCTTTTGGAGTACACTTTATGGGTCTTTTAGCAATTCCAGCTATTGGAATGATTTATTTCTTTAAAAAGTACCCAAAACCTGATTTAAAAAGTTTTTTGATTGCAAATATTCTTTCTGTAACTGTTCTGCTTTTTATTTTTAAGCTTCTTTTGCCTTCAACTCTAGCTTTATTCGGCTATCTAGAAGTGTTTTTTGTAAATAGCCTTAGACTCCCTTTTAATTCTGGAACAATTTTTACATCTATTTTAATAATTATCCTATTCTCTTTTTTATTGACATACACTAGAAAAAAAAATTGGGTTAACACAAATGTGCTAACACTTTGTGTCATGTTCATTTTTATAGGATTTTCAGCTTGGCTTATGATTCCTATAAGATCTAATGCCAATACTGTAATAAATGAAAATTCACCATCTGATGCAAGAGCTTTACTTGCATATTACAACTTAGAACAGTATCCCGAAACAAAGCTTTTTTACGGTCCAATGTTTTCAGATGCCTATGCAGGTCAAGACGAAATTAATCCTTACAAAGATGATAAACCCAAATATGAAAGAGACGATAAGACAAAAAGATATGTAATTGTAAATGATTGGGAGTCAGGAAA
>ENA-ORDA01000922-ORDA01000922.1-marine-metagenome-genome-assembly--contig:-NODE-922-length-27029-cov-3.806100_pt1 | contig 27029 bp, 11 predicted proteins | sample MGYA00237778_ERZ508506 | MGnify/ENA primary metagenome ERZ508506 (study PRJEB26177, sample SAMN06267891) | marine metagenome | isolation source: Monterey Bay, California, USA | place: Pacific... | reverse complement strand
AGGTCGAGTCATAATATCTCCTTACATAATGTAACCTATCTTCTTTAGGATAGTTAGCAAACAATGTAGCCGCAATCATCATATACATGTGTTGTGGGGTTTCAAATAACTCTCCTGTTGAACGATCCTGTACTAGGTACTTGTCAACTACTTGACGTAGTCCTGCATAGGTAAAGTTCTCATCACGCTTGTGATGAATGTATGAATCTAACTTAGCAAACTCATCATCAGTATATGAATTTAATATTTCTGGATCGTATATACTACGTTCAATATTTTTAGTGATCATTTCTCTTAGAGAAATTTTTTCAAAGCTACCATAAACATCTTTATACACACCGTACAATAACAAACGTGCCGCCGCGTACTGATAATTTGGCTGTTCAAGTGTAATCAAATCATTTGCTGATCTAACTAACAAGTCTTGAATTTGTGAAGTTGTCATACCTTCCGCAAATTGGATTCCTGCGTTCATTTGAATTAAGCTACTACTTACACCAGCTAGACCTTCACATGCAAAGTTAACTACTTTATGGATTTTTTGAACATCTAATACTACTTTGTCGCCATTACGTTTTACAATATTGAGGTCTGATTTCATTATTTCTACTTCCTTTTTTTAATTACAGTTTATTTATTGAAGCGGTGGCATGTGGTAAATCTTTTGTGACACCACATTATCTGGTAGCTCATCTAGTGTTAGAACTTCGCTTCTGTATCCCAAGACTATACTCCTGTCTAAACATACCAAGTACATTTCTTTGTTATTTTCTATGTCCTTACTGATATGTATCTCTACTTTTGCCTGGCTAAACCTATCAGTTAACTGTAAAGTATAGCCGCATAATAGTGCAATTTCATACTCAGTAAATGACTTGTTCTCAATCAAGTGCCACGGAAGTGCCACACTCTCAGGATCCCATGGATTCTGTTTGCGAGTACTTCTTGGTAGCCTTTTAATAAAATCATTAAGTACCCGAAAAGGTTCATAGGCTGACTCTAAGTCTTCCCTTAATTCTTTCCAGACTCGTACTTTGTCTTCAAATTTTAATTCATGCATTAACTTCGAACTTTGATTTTGTAGTTAAACTCACCTTGATCATTTGTAATAGAGTTTAACATAGAAACTACTATTGTGTCAACCCCTAAATTACCATCTGCATTAACAGTTGCGGCCGTAAAAGATAACGCCGTTTCGTAGTTACTATCACCTTGGTATGAATGTTCGTCCACAAAACTTAGTGTATTAGTTCCAACATCTAGCATAAATTCCATTGTGCCGCTTCTTTGAGCGTTAGCAACAGAACTACTATATGTATAATCAATATTGTATGTCCGACTGTAGTCACCTGGAAGTCTAAAGAAGTAAGTGGACGATGATGCCTCTTGGACTTCTAGACTATTAAGGCCGCCAAGTGTAGCGTTTACTTTGCCTTTAATTTCTGATACGTATTTGTATGTTGAAATATATGTTTGATTGTATCCTAAGTCTTTTGTTCTAGCAAAGAAGTCTTCTATACTAGAGTTTCCTGCTTTAGCAAAATCAATTACACTGTATTGTGCATTACCTTCGTTGCCACCGACATTACCTACACCTTCAAAAGTATTGTGTGTGCTTGTATTGTTTGTTCCTTGCGTAATCATAATGGCTTCTTTGTCAATGTTCTGGAACTGTGAATGACTTATAGAATTCTTACAAGGAGCAGTTGTTTGTCCTTGTGCACCTAATGCTGTACCTTCTCCAAATACTACACCATATCCTAAAGTTTCAAAATGACTGCAATGCCAATGATTACCATAAACGTCATCATCACTAGCAACACCATAGCCACCTGGCTGTTCATCTGGAGATCCTACTATATGATTTTTAACAGAAACACCTGGTAAATCAAAAGGTACAGGATCTCCTTCAAAAGGTTGTACATTCTGAGCAGTTGGTAAATCTACTGTAGGATCAGATAACGGTACAAAAGAATCTGCAGCCTGTCTACCTTGTTGATCAATTATAGCACTAACATCATTTTCAGTTGGAATATTAGGTACATCAACAGGTGTATACTTATTATATTCCTTATTCTCCATATATAGGTTTTAATCTGTTATAAATTTCCTGTTGTGTAATATTAGGATTTTGAGCTTTTAAAGCTTTTATAGCAGCTTTAACTTGCGGTATTATTTGTGAATTTGCATTCTTTAAATCTTGCATGTTACCTTCAATAAACATCCTTCTATTTTGAGTAAGCGATTGAGGATTAAGATTAGCAAGAGGAATAGTTAATGTTTTAGCTTCACCTGTTCTTAAAAAATGTTCTAAATTAAACTTTTTTACAGTGGTTTGCATAGAATATGATTCACGATTTTGGTTGCCGTCTAAAGTGTATTTTATCTTAAAACCACCTCCTAAATCTTGAGTTCTAGAAACCTCTGCATTATCAGTTTTTTCTGTTGCTCTTTTTACTTGAAGAGCATATCTAAGATTAGATGCAATAGCATCTGAGGTTCCTTTTTCCCAAGCATCTGAATTTAACAATCCTTGATCAGATATAATAGTTAAACCATTAGTATATAAACTTTTTAATATCTCAGCACTTTCTACCCCTACATTAGTTAAAATACCGTCAGAATCTGCTTTCTGAACATACTTATTTAAAACATCCTGACTTAATTTAATATTATATGCAGCCTTTGCGCCATCAAACTGAGTACCTGGTTTTATTGTAATATCAAAGTTTCCAATTTCTTCATTGTTTGTCGGGTTAATTACTTGCTGTAAAATAAATTTAACAGCTTTTTGATGTTTTTTTGTATTTACATCTTCATCATTAGCATCTAAACTTGTACCAAATGCTGAATAAATTGTTTTATCAGGAGCTTCCATCATGGTTTGAATGTCATTTGCTATACCGACATTAGTTTTTCCTGTTCCATAAAACTCTTGGAAGTTTTGAGTATAATCTGCTCCTTTAACTACAGTACCTTTAACTGATACACCACTTGTTCCAGTTCCTCCGCCTTGTAATGAAGGAGAAGCATCTTTAAAATTATCAGATTTTTTAAACTCATTATCAAAAGTTTCCATTACATCTTCGTAATCAGGCATGTCCCATGCTATTTTAGCCTCTTCATTTAGTTCGTATTTACCCCAATCAGTTGGATCTAAATATTCTGTAAAAAAAGTACCAATATCTTTAATTTTATATGTATTAAATACAGCTGACATGTATTTAGGTAAAGTTTGAGTTAGTTGTCTAAGATCATACCAACTGTATTTATCAAATAATTTAGCTCCTTCAGCTCTAATTCTAGCTTCAGTATCTTTATCAACTTTCATTCTTGATAAGTAACTTTCAATATAATCATCTTTTATATATTCACTTACATTTCTTATATACTGTTCTTGACCAACACCGTTACCATTTGCATCAACAGCAAACTGTGATGCAAATAATTCAGTCTTAGGCATACCTTGTCCCTTTACAACTATTTCTCTAGTTTTAGTTTTTAGATAATTTTTATTAGCAATAGCCTCATCAACATTATCTGCATTTTCAAAACTATTACTAAGCCATTGATTTATACGAGCTCTCTCTGTGCTTTTACTAGGGTAAAGCTTATCTAGTACTTTTGAATAATCAGGCTTTCCTGTAGTTCCCGCACCAAAAATAATTTTTCTAATGTTAGATGATACATCATGCAGTTTTGTATAATTTATATCACCTTTAGTTTGTGCTTCTTTATAAGTATCATAATTAGAAATAATATTTCTTAAATCTCCAATAGATTTAATTTTAGAACCTTCTTGATCAGCACCTATAATTCTTAAAATATCTTCTGCACCACCTTCAATTTTATCTATGCCTAGATCTTGAACTAAATTTAATCCAAAATCCAAATAGCTTTTTATATCATCAAACTGACTTCTTTGATTTTGATCTATTAAATCTTTATAATTAGTTTCATCAGCTGTAACATCTAGATCTGTTTGTTTAATGTACCCATCTACACCAGGTAAAGCTTCTATACCAGTTACATTACCAGAAGAATCTGTCTTGTAAGTATGAGTTCCTGCTTTTACTCTAGCATTCATCATGTCTCTTTGTTTAGCAAGGTCATCTTCTAAACGAATCTTATACTCTTCATTTAAACTTACTTCTTTCTCATAACCAGAGTAAGCAAGCATTTGAGCTTGTTCGCCAATTCTTTTTTGCATTATAGCATTGGCATTTAAATAATCTACTTTATTTCTTAGAATATCTATATTTTCAAAAGGATTTTCTTGACCCTGATTATTAGCAGGAGAAACCATATCTGAATCTACAGTAGCTTTATTTAAATTTAATTGGCTAATCTGTGCTTGTTGCGCAAGTTCTTGCATAACCTTTTCTTCTCCTTCAACATACTCTGAATTAGGATTAGTCATTATCTCAGTTTGCTTCTTTATAGCATCAGAATTACTCTTAGCCTTACTTTTATTATTAACAGCATTTTGAGCTAATACTTTATAACTAGCTTCTAAGTATTCTCTTTCCGCAGCAGACTTGTCACCATTAAATTTAGAAGCATTAGAATTCATGTAATTTTTTCTGTTTACATAAGCTTCTGTTTTATACATTGCTTGGAATCTAGGATCCTCTCCTAAGTTTGCCTTAAACAACTGTTCTAAATAACCTGTAATCTGGGAACCATTTGTAGTTACTATATCATATTTACCATCAGCAGTTGTGCTAGGTATTTTTATAGGCTCAATATTTTCCATCATAGCTAAAGCCTCTTTGCCTAAATTATAATGAGCGGTATATTTTACACCAGCTAAACCAGTACTCTGTATTTGATCATAGGGAGTTTCTTGAAATTCTTGTATTCTATAATTAATTTCATCCATTCCTTCATTCCAATATAAGCCTGAAATCTCAGGATCTGTAGAATTCTTGTAGCTGTCTCCTTTAGCTTTAGTTGCATTAATATTTTTAGTAGCAGCCATATCATACATTAAACTACTATTTTCATAAAAAGGTTGAAATACTTGTTGAGCCGATTGAACATTTTTTTCTAAAGAAAGATCTAAACCTGAAACTCTTCTTAAATTAAAATCTATTTCATTCTTTAATTGATCTTTTACTTCTTGACTTTGTTCATGAGTAGTATCAGCATATAATAATGAACCGTATACATCATTTAATTTTTTCCAGTTCTGATCATATTGATTTTGTCTAATACTTAACATTTTACCCATCATAGTAAAATCAGGTTGATAAGCCTGATAGGAAGGTATAAATGAAGTAACTCCTTGTGGATAACGTGGCATTTCGGTTATGTATTATTTATTGTTTAAATATATTAACATTTTATAAGTTTATTAAACTTTAAAAATTTAGTCATTAAAAAAAGGATATATATCATCACCAGAAATATAACCTCCATACTGTTTTGACTTATTACCATAAACAGATTTATTAGCTAAATTGTAGGCAATTTCTCGATTATCACCTTCATCACCCAATTGTCCTAATATTCTTTGATACTCAGAAGTTATATCTTTTTGACCTCTAGTTGGATTAGGTTCTTTATAGTTTGGGTTATAATAAGGCATTCCTGTTCTATAGTCAATTTGGAATTCAGGATTATTGAAATTCCAAGTGGCTTTTTGTAACATTTCATTTTGAGCATCAGTCTTCGCTAAATTCATAGCTTGCATTTTAGCATTTCTTGCAGCAGTTTCTTTATCTCCTGCTGAAGCATTGTATCCTCTAGCCTTCATTATAGCCTGTTGATTTCTACCATCTGTACCAGATTGTAAATTAGCAGCTATCTGAGCAGCTTGATTTAAAACATTTATATTATAATCTTCAGTTTGCTTTTGTCTTTTACCTACTTGAGTAGTAGCTTGATCTAATGCTGCAAGATTTTGAAAAAGCTTTTGTTGAGCTGTACCACCTCCTGTATCAATAGACTTTCTTAAACCAGCTAAGTTAGATTGAATATCTTGATCATATCTTCTTTGGAGTACTGGTGAATACTCTGGTCTATCAACTAGCTCAGGATCCAACCTTTCTGCATCAGTTCTAAATCTACCTTGTGTAAGTAAATTACCTATAGCTCTTTGAGACCATCTTGCTGGTGGTTCTGGCATATCTACCGCTGGTGGATCAATGATAGTTGTTTCCTCATAATCACATGGCGGACATTCTAACTTACCAGTCTCCTCATTAATAGTTCCTTTGTAATATTCATACTCTCCAGTTGGATTACCTTCTGAATCTAGTATTTCACATTTACAATCATCATTTGGATCAAACTTTATAGAATCAATTATCTCGTCAGTTTTCTCACCACCAACCATATTTACACATCCTGCTAACTGCGCTGAAAGATCTTTATATTTTTGACTATCTGGATTCTTAGCAACAGCAGGATAAAACTTTGCAATAACATCTGCTGCTGAATAATTTGCTAGTGAATTCTTTTCACCTTCACCCCTAGCCATTCTAGCACATAGATCTTTATTAAGTTGAGTTGTACTAGTAAGTTCATCATTAAATACTTTAGCTTCTACTTTTGATCCCGCTACTTCTTTACCTTTTATATACTTAACTTTCCATTTCTTACCATTTGCATCAGTATACTCTTTCCAACCAGTACCAGTAGCTGCATCATATTCAGCTTGAGATGATGCTACATTTGCATCTTCACGAGATACTTGAGGACCACCGTCATCTTTTCTAGGCAATGCCGTTATTCTAACTCTAGATGCACCTCCAGTAGACATGGTAGGATAATAGGATCCTCCCATTTCCATACCATACATAGCCATTGGTGTTCCACCATATGTCATTGTAGGTCTACTTATTGGTCTATTTTCTTCCTTTTCTAAAAATATATCTTTAAACACTCTATTATCTTTTACAAAAGCTTGTCTTACACCTTCTGCATGTTCATTTATTGATCTTTGAGTATCTTCATCGTAAGGTCTTGCAGGATACTGCAAGTAGTCCTCATCAGGTTCTCCACCATATGCATATTCACCATCATAAAAAGATTCACCTTGAACCTTACCTCTTTTAAACTGTCTATTTAATTTTCTACTATTATAAGTTTGTCCAGCAGGTACATATGCTTGTCCAGTTATGTTGCCTTGTCTATCGGTCATATAATTTTTAGTCATATTAGGATCTGTAGCAGGACTGTATGTAGGTTGCTCTCTCATTACTGGTTGAGAAACATTATTAAAGTGTGTGGTAAAATCTCTAGTTCCTGCAGGATTTATAGGCTCATCACCACCATATACAAATTTATCTAAAGCTCCACCATATTGAGACATTTTATATTGTACAGTAGTAGGAGATACCCCAGAAGGTGCAACTACACCAGGTGTATTAGCATAATGAACTCCACGTTTTACAGTTTCTCTAGCATCTTGATCCACACTTTTATCAAAAATGCTTTTCATTTTCTTAGAAGTCTTTACTTGTTCTCCTATGTTAGTTGCAACACCAGCTAGATATGCACCTTGATCTGCTAGCATATTTGTGTCTACATCATATGCATTTCTTATACCTACTTCATAACTTATATCTTGACCAGGAGTTCCCTCTTGTTTTTGTGTTTCGTAAAGTTCCCCTTCTGTATTCATTCTTACACCAGGTTCTGCTCCAGTTGGATTAGATAAAACTTCATCCTCTGTGTATTGACCTTCAGGTCCTTCTAGTTTAGGAGCCGATAATGCTGTAAAATCAATTTCTTTAGCCTTTTCCATGGACTTCTCAAAAGGACTATGAGCACCACCATGGGGATATTCAGGTGTACCACCTTCAGCCATTTCAGGTTGTTCTCCTTGCTCTTGTTCTGGCATTAAATCTTGTTCAGAGATTCCGTTAGCTTCCATATATGGTTTAGCCATTTCTGGAATACCTTGGGGAAAGCCTTTCTTAGATTCTTGAGCAATAGCTAGAGCACCAAGCTTCATGATATAATTCTTTATCATAAGTTCAGCAGTCTCTCTATCCTTTCTATCAGAATCAGGATCCATTAAGATTGCCTTATACTTATTTATATCATAAGGTTTAGCAAGTTCAGCTGGAGTATATCCACCTTTTTTTCTCGTCTTTCCAAAGATTCTTAATATCTTTGGATCTTTTATTTTCATAGATCTTGTATCACTAAAAATAAAAGTATCATCAGGAAGATTTAAAGGTACACCACCACTACTATGTCTAGGACCTTTAATAACCATATGATCAGGAATAGTATCTCCTGATATAGGACCAAATGCAGTTTCACCACCTTCAGCTTCTAAGTTAGCCATAGATCTAGGTACAGCAGTTAATGATTTATTAATAGATGATTTACCTATATTATCTTTATTAACATCTGCACCACCCCATGCTGATGGTGTAACATCTAAAGCTCCATCAGGTTGTTGACCCCCATATGCAGCATTTGGCATTTTTTTAATTCTAACTCTCATATTACAAAAATTCTATTTGTCCACCTGCAGCCATAAATTGTGATATTTCATCCGCAGTCATGTAACGTTCTTCACCTTCTTGATAACCTCCATCTTGATAACCTCCATATTGCTTCATATAGACCTTTTCACCGTCTTCATTCCAAGTATATGTTCCACCCGCATCAGTACCATCTACACCTACTTGAACACCCCCACTACCAGATCTCTTCGGAGCAGTGTAAAATTCTCCTTCTCCCGTTTTGTCGCCCCTCTGATCATAAAATTCTGTATGACCATAGTTATGATATCCTGTAGGTTTATCCATACCAATCTCCTCACCATAATGGTCGTAATAATTATCTTTTATTCTTTGGTTTTCGTCAAACTGCCTACCTTGTATAGAATTTGTTAAAACCTTTTTGGTATACTTATCTATCCTACCATTGCGGTAATTCCTGTTAATTCTATCGTATTGAGATCTAGCCCAATCACTAACTGCATCCATTCTAGGAGTTAATACATTTTTCTGTCCCCAAGCACTCATATGACCTTTCCTATAATCCTCACGTAAACTTCTTCTATAATTATCATTATTATACATACGGTCATTAGTGTTTGTTCCAATGCCAAGTTCATCCATTTCCTCCTCACTTATAAAGTCGTAATCTTTAAAATCAGAATGTCGGCTATCTGTTCCAAATAAATGACCAGATTCAAGTTTATCATAACCTTTAATTACCTTGGCTACTAGATCATCTTTCTCTAAGTCAAATACTTTTTTAACTTTCTTTTTAGATTTAGCTTTAGCTTTAGCTTCTTGCTCATCTAGAATTTTTTGATTTTCAGCTAATTGTTCTGCGCTTACATCTATGAGTTTATCTGGACTTTCTACATATTCAGAACCAGCAGTTTCTTGTTCTAAGGTTTCATTAAAGTTGCCATAAATAGATTCAGGTTGTTCGTTAAATGGACCCATTTGACTAGCTTTTTGCTCAACGCCTTCTAAATATTCATCTCTAGTTATTTCGTCTCTATTAAGACCTCTTCTTAAATCTCTTCTAGCTTCTCTAGAAATTTTATTTTTTAAAGGAAGTTGCTCTTTTGCAAACTTTCTATTACTTCTTCTAGATTCACCACCCTCATCATAATTCATAAATGACTCCATAGGATTGCTACCTATTTTTGCACTTCCTATATAACCTGAATTATCACCTGTTACTGAATTTACCTTATTACTAGAAAAAGTATTGTTTGTAGTCATCTGTGCAGGTTGTCTACTTCTTAAATAGTTCTGAGCTGCGCCCAAACTAGATTGTTGTTGTTCATACTGTCTAGAACGTTCTGCTTCTAATCCTTGACTCATTTGATCTTTCATGCGTGATAAAGAACCTGTAGCAAAAGCATTTCTATAAGTTGAAGGATTAGCAGCAGCTTGTTGATTTTGAGGACCAGCTGGACTATTAAAGTTATAATAATAGTCTTGTTCTGCTTGTGGTTCATTTACTTCTTCTGAAGATCTGTTTCCACGTACACGTCCTGGAGCTCTCAGTCTTCCTTTTTTATCAATAAATTTATCTCCACCTAGAGGTGTCATTCCTTTAACCGTTCTACCTTTAACTTTTTCAGAACCACCTTTTACATCTGATGCTTCTTCAGGAACATTAGGAGCTGGATTAATTTTAAAGTTAGATATAGCATTGTCTCCACCTGCTAAACTTGGTGTAGTATCATTAGGGCCTTCAAAATAATATGAAATAGTTTTTTTAGGAACTCTTACTCTATTACCAGCTGCATCTTTTCTACCAAAAACTCTATCTCGTAAATTATTTGTATTATACACTATACCTGCATTACCATCTTTAGATGATCCTGTCCTTAAGTGATAGCCTTCAGGTAATGCACCTCCTATAACTGGAGTACCGTCTGCATAAGTTGGTCCTGCCATTTGAGTAAGATATTGGCTTCTCTGAATAGCAGCAGGAGCATTTATACCCATTGCAGTATTAAACAAACCTCTTCTATAAGGTTGTTGTCCGTAACCCATCATACCATAACCTCCTTGACCTGCTTGACCTGCTTGTTGCCGTCTTTGATATTCAGCTTTATACATTTCTCTTTGCTCAGGAGTTAAAGACTGATATAACTCTTGAGTAGGATTTTCAAACTCATCATCTGCAGAACTACTATAAGCCTCATTAAAAGTATCTTTATCAGTTCCAGTAACTGTATCTGGTCCCATTTGATAACCTTCATTAGCCATAGGTACATATCCTCCATACTCCATAGAAGGCATGTAAGGATCAGTAACATCTTCATATCCTACATAACCACCGTTATTAAAATAATCATAGTTTCCACCACCTGTAAATTTATACAAGTCAGGATTACCATAATTTTGATCCATACTATCTATATAACCACCATCTTGATAGAAGTTGTCATACATGTAACTACCTAAAAGCAGAGGAGCTCCAAATTTTTTACCTATAAATGGTATTTTTCTTGCAGTTCTTCTGGCCCAACTAACTTTAGGCGTACCATACGCATTAATAAGTTTAAGATTTGGACTAACCTTTGGATATTTAAAATTAGGTGCTTTGTACTTTTGAAGTTGTCCTCCTGGAGTTCTTGGTCTGTTTATAGGATGATTCCTTACAGCAGTAGCCGCAGGACTATTATACTTAGTAGCAATAGGGTTTGTGCTTTTTTGCATTGAACTAAAGTTTTTAGCTCTCTTAATTTCTGCAGGTGATGCAGCAACTTCCTTTCCTGAAACTTTAATTTTTCCACTTTTTTGTTTGGCTGCTTTTCTTTTTACCCATATAGACCTTCCTCCTTTAACTACTCGGTAAACTATGTAACCTCCTATTACGGCAGCCATGACATTTCCATACTTCTGACTCCAGGTCATATTATTTTGACCAGAAGTATCACCTTTTTTTGTGTCAAGTACATCTACTTTTTCATCGTCATCTTCTTCATTCTTAAGTTTAGGATCTACAATATCTTTTTTTACTTCTTCTTCTTCTTCTTCTATATCATTTGGATTTACTGGTCCGTCTGGAGGTGGTACAGGGTTAGGATTTGAAACTCCACCTGTATTTCCACCTGTATTTCCTGCTTCATCAAAGCTTTCTTCTCCAGGAGTTTGTAATCTTGTAACTATACGTCTTTGACCTCCAGGCATACCATAAGGATTATACAAACCATTTATAAACATACCTTCAGAAAAACGAGATGGAAAACCTAGTCCATCAATGCTCATTTTAAAGTTTTTCAATCTTCCAAATAAGCCTCTTTCTACATCTTCTAATCTCATACTACCACCCATAAAAGGACTTGGTGAATATGGTGAAAATCCAGGAACTCTACCAAAAGGAGAAGATACCTGTCTTACTGCTCTATTTGCAAGTCTAGCAGCTTGTCTATCCGTTCTAGCATCTTGACGCATTTCTGTTCTATCAGTTCTTGCATCTTGTCTAATTTGTCTTCTTTCTTGTCTAGCCTCTCTACCTAATCTTGCTTCAGGCATCATTTCTTGATTATTCTGCATTTGATTATACTCTTGTTCATATTGATTTTTAAGAGCATTGTTTTTAGCAAATTGTAATATTGGAGCAACATTATTTACACCATCTTCTGCAGCTAAATTTGTATTAGATTTACTTGGAACATTTTGTTGCATTCCTTCTTGAGCCATTCTAAGTTTTCTTTTTACAAAAGCACCTTTACTCATCATAGGAGCTTCCATAGGCGCTTGTTCCACAGCGGGATCTTCAGCCATTTGTTGCTGTTGCATAGCCATCATTTCTTCCTCAGACATTTGTTCTTCACCACCTTGAGGTCCTTGCATTACAGATGAAATTAGTTGATTTACTTCTTGAGGTGGCATTCCTAATTCAACTAAAGCTTCTGCAACCATTTCAGGTTCAACTTGATCTTGTAAAAGTTTAGTTACAACTTCTTCAGGTTGTGCACCATTCTGCAATGCTTCGCCTATCATTCCAACTAACTGTTGCATCATTTGATCTTGACTACCTTGCTGTTGCATTTGTGGTTGACCTTGCTGCTGTTGCATTGCTTGCTGTTGCATCATTGCCATTTCTTCTTCAGAAGGTTGTTGCATTCCCTGTTGTGCTCTTGCTAAAAATTGTGCAGTAGGATTCATCATAGAACCTTGCTGTGCACCACCTGCTTTATAAATTCTGTATTTCTTTTTTGACATGTCTTAAGTACTTATGTATAATATACTGATTTTTAGTTTATTGTTTAAACCTTTAAAGTTTATTTAATTTCTTCTACTATGTAACCTTTTCTTGCATATGCTAATGCTTCTTCTTTATCTAAATTTATAACATAACCTTCATCAATTTTTGGAATAGAACCACCATCTTGCCAATCTGTCATCCAGTCCCAAGCATCACCTATTCCTTCATTCATTCTTTCAAAGGTATTTTTATAACTAGATCCTGATCTTTCCCTTTGCATATTTCTATATCTTGACTTTTCTAAATCATCCATAAAATAAGAAGGTTTTAATGACCATAAGGCATCTCCAATATCAGAACCCACTTGATCAATAAAATCTGGAGGACCTTCTTGATAAGGAACAGTACGCTCATCACTAACAAGATCATCTCCTAAACCTATAGTACCCCATAAAGGGCCAAATAAAGCGTTAAACTCAGGATAGAATCCTGCAGCTCTTCCTGAGTTTTGCATAGTAGGATTATAATTTTGATTCTTATATGCTAGTTTTAGACTACCATCTTCATTATACTGTTCAGGATATAAAGTTCTATTACTAAATCCCCCTACTTGACTTATATCTTCACTTTTAACCCACTGACCATATTTATTACTTCCATCTCCATAATAATCTTCAATAAACTTTATATCTTCATCTCCTGTTAAACTTGAGTTATATACATTAGACTTTTGATTAGATCTTGATTTTACATTAGGTCTCCAATCATTAGTTTGATATTTATCAAGAGATTCAAGTATTACCTCTGGGTAACCCCTTTTATATAATTCATTGCCAGAAATATTTCTATTCCAACTAGCCCAGACATAACCATCTTCCATTTTTTTATTAATGGTTTCCATAGCCTTAATAAATCCAGAATGATGTTTATTATAATAATCCTTCTCTGTAATTTTTCCAGATTCAACAGCATAAGCAGACTCTCCCAATTTAATACTTTGAATCTGCCCTCTTAATTCTTTAATCTGGTCATCAATCTCTGTATCACTTGTAACAGCACCTTCTTGAATTGCTAATAATAATTTTACTCTTTCTTTAGCAAGAGCTTTTCTTTCATTAAGAGTTTCATCACCAAATTCTTCTAAAGACTTTATTTGCTTTGATATTTCATTTGCTCGCTCAATAGGGCTTCTTTTCAAATTATTTATTTCATCTTCAAGTCTTTGTATCTCAGTCTTAGCTTCTTTACTTAAAGTCTTTTTTTCAAACTTATCAAATTTTACAGGCTTTGATTTAAAAGTAAGTTTGTTATAAGAATGTTTTTCTAAATCTTCATCATTAAGTTGTTCTAATTCTTCTTCTGTAATATCACTTAAGTCTTCTTTAACATTATTTTCTATATTATCATCTTCATCTGCTAGATCTGGATCTGCTGGATCTGGATCTGGATCAACTACATCTGAATCATTGTCATCTAATATATTTTCATATGGGGTCATATAAGACTCATCAAGCATTTCCTCTTCTTGAGGTCTACCTAAATATTCTGGAAATTGATATTGATATGGTACATAACCTATACCTAATGTATCATCTCCAAATAATGCAGCTTGCTGATTTGGTACTAAAGATCCTGAAAAGTTACTAGCAGAAGGCATTGACATAGAAGGTGTACTATCAAATTCTTGATTATAACTTTGGTCATTTTCTGTATCAGAATCAAAATTATTTTTAAATAAAGAACGTTTTTTTGTATCTACAGTTACATCTTCTCCAACATTATTAAACTTTTCTGGAGCAGCTGTTACTTTATTTGCAGAGCCAGGTGCCGCACCCATTGTAAAACCTTTTTTATTATCTTTCAGCTTTACTTTATATTTGTTAGCAAGATTCTTTGTATAAACTTTTTTATTTTTATATGTATCACCTAAGTTACCTCCTGCTAATACAACATACTCACCTTTATCATCTTCTCCTTTATCTACAATAATATCACCGTGACTTACATAAGAGTTATCAGTTTTAGCAAAATTTTTATAAGACCATTTTGAAGTACCTACATTTTTACCATCTCTTCTACCCCTTACTAATATATCTCCTACACCATAATTTCCATCTGGCTTTTCTGCTACATACCTATTATATTTATACTCAGGATCAGCGGCAGCTTTAAATGCATCTCTTACATAACCTGAATGACTTGCTGTAGGATTAAAACCTAACTGCTGTGCTGTTTGCTTATCGGAAGCACCAATGTTTGCCATAACAGCATTTGATATAGTTGCAGCACTCCAATGAGGCATCTTACCTTTTTTTATAAGATTTAAATTATAATCATCTCCTATATTTTGGAAATATCCAGTTGCTAGATTTCTACCTTTAGGATTATATTCATATAAACCTTCCCATAAAGATTGCTGTTGATCAGCCCACTGTGTTAATGGGTTATCAGAATCATTAGCACCACCTGGTTCATATGAAGGAAGCTCTTCTACTACGTATCCTCCTTTAACATACATTGATACTTCTTCAGGAGAAAGTTCTAAATCCATAGAACCTCCGTCTTTAAAAAATACTGGCAAAGGCATAGAATCTTCTTCATAAACTTGTTCCTTTTCTATAGGAACTCTACGTTCTCCAAACTTTAACCTTGGACCTCTCCAATATGTTTTACCAAATCTACCAAAAGGATTTCCACCTAAACCTGGTTGTATATAAGGACCTCTTTTTATTTTATAATCTACACCCTCTACTTCTTCAGCTCCTTGAAGTTCTTCTGGTAAAGATGTATCTTGACTCATCTCAGGTTCAATAACAGGAAGAGGATCTACATAGTCTGAAAAGTTAGGTCTCTTTAATTCTTCTGGTGGATTATACTCAACAGCTTTTAATATTTGTTCTTCTAAAGGTTTTGGTTTTTTTACATTAGGTGGAGCTAACATAGTTATAACAGGTAACTCACCACTACTCTCACCTAAACCCCAATCTATAAACTCATTATAAGAATTTAGTTCCATTTCTGGTCCTGATAGTTTACTTAAATATTTATCAGTAAACTCATCCATGTTATTCATATCTAGATTTAATCTGTTTATTTCATCTTCAGAATAAGATCCAGGATGAATAGATATAGCATCACTATACCAAGGGGAAAGATGAAGCTCTCTGTCACCACTTTCTTTATCTAAACTTCCTCTAGCAAATTCAGGTCTTTGAGCTTCTCCAGCATCAGTCATATGCTCATAATAATATATGCCTTTATTTGGATCACTAGCATCATATACTTCATTATAAGTAGGAAAAGCAGGGTATTTAGCTTTTAACCAATTAAGATACTCTTGATTACGTTGATATCTATCTTGAGCTTTATTATAAGCATTTAATTTTTTATTATAAGTAGCATTTCTTCTTTTAAAATCTACACTATCTTTTTCATATTGTGCAAGATCTAGCTTATGCTGATCTTCATAAGCAGCTCTTGCTGCTATTGAATCTTTGTAAGCTTGCATAGCATCTTCATAGCTGGGAGGGTCCTTGTGATCATGCCCAGGTTCTCCACCTTCATGCATCTCTTCTAACACATAACCACCTGCTTTATACTGCTCAACTTCTTCATCTGTTAATTCAACTTCCATAACTTCATCTGGTAATTGATCTTTCCAAGAACCTTCACCAAATGCTAATGCAGCTTCCTTATCTTCTCCAAAGTTATATACCTCACCTCTTCTTTTAGCTTCTTCATATATTGAACCCCAACCATTGTCTCCAGACATTTGAACCCAATTGTCTTGATCATTCGCATAAGGTTTATCATCTTGAAATAAACTAGGAAATCCTACCCAACCTACAGGTTTACCTGTTGATGGATTAATTTCATCATCATACTCAGCCATCATTAAATGTGATGATTCACTTGTGGGAAACTGAAGTCCTGAAGGAGTCCATGCTTTGTTATCATAGTTTTTTCTAGATCCTCTTCTTTGTTTTACTTTAGGACCACCATCTTTATACTTGATTTTTTTAGTAGTAGCTTCATCAACTATCTTACCATTTTTTCTAATAATATTTTTATAAGATTTTACAGAACCATCTTTATTTCTTCTAGTTACTTCTCTTTCCGTATACTTAACTCTAGGAGAATCATCTGACTTATAAGTAATGTCTTTTACTAAAGTTTTACCAACACCTGTTAGAGGTCTGTATACATCAACCTCTTTTCTTCTACCAAGTTTTGTTTTGCCAGTTCCTTCGTCATAGACTCGTCTGTAACCTTTTTTTCTTTTAGCCATTACCTAGGAGAGTTTTGATTTTTAACATTTGTTAACCTTAAAATCATATTTGCATCTTGTGAATTTTTCTTAATCAATCTTACAAAGTTATTATAATGTCTAAACTTTTTTCTTTGTAACTGCGATTTATTATAATTTAAGTTATTTGGATTTAAAGTTTGTATATATCCATTTGCTTGAGTATTCCAAATTTGTTCTTCTGTATAATTACCAAGCAATCGAGTAGTACCAGGAATTAGTTGACCCGTTGGAGGATATCCTGAACCATCAGGAAACTCCCCTCTATTATTGGTAATATCCCAAAACTGATTAAATCTATATTTTTGTTCTTCTTTAGATACTAATATATCTACAGAGTTTGCATTTATTTTAGGATACTCTTGAGCTAGTACTATATTATTCTTGGGAAATATGTTTAAATTTAAATATCCTGAAACTTGCTCTGAGTTTGTAAGGATTGCTTGATCAAAGTTATAATCTAATACATGATATTGATCTACACAAAACTCAGAATCTCTTTTATAACATTCTAAGAAATACTCTATACTTCTTACAGTAACTACATTCTGTCCTGTAGGTATTGGTATACCAACTTCAAATGGAAACTGAGATCCATAAAAATTACAGTAATCATTACATCCTGCATTTTGCTCCCATATACCACCTATCTTAGTAGTATAGTGTTTGTTTCTTCCTGATAGATATAAGTTAGGATGCCAATCATGGAATGATATCCACTGCTGATTTTTAGGATCATAACTTATTGTCCAGGATGCATCTTCAAAAATTCTAGCATCACCAAGTTTTACAGTAATTTTATTTTGTCTTGTTCTGTCACTATCTATTAATACAGAAAAGTTATCATCGTTTAAATATTCTACTTTACCTTTATATTCAGGTTTTAAAAAATAATCTTTTTTAGAAAAATAAATTATACTGTTTCCATTATCATAACCTGCAGAACAACCTATACCTGCTACTGGATTATCTACATGAGGAAAGTCAGGAAAGTCTTCAGTAAGCTTGTAAGGTAAAAACTCTTCAAACCACCATTTCATATTAATAGAAGATATCTCTTGAAGACTATCTCCATATGTAAATATTTTACCCTGTTGTTGACTCATAAAGTAAAGACCTGCAGGTGAAGATATAACAGCAAGTCTATCCTGCGAAGATCCAAATTCATACTTAGATTCAGCAGCAGTTACATTTCTAGGAGTAGCAGAAAATAATAACCCATCACCAATAGTTGCAGATACACCTATGTAATCTTCTCTTTGATCTACACCCTGGTACATTAAAGGACTAGCATTTTCAAATGTGATAAACATTCCAGTTTTTGCAAAACTTTTTACTGAGTTTACATGATTTTTAAATGTTACCTTATTCAGTGGTAAGAATGTTCTCCAAGATTCTACAATACTTTCTTTTGTTTCAGGTAAAGAATAATTTATAACATTAGGAAAAGATGTAAAACATAAATCAGCTACTGTTGGATCATAGTTTCTTCCTTGTAGTGCACCTAAACTAAATGTTTGATTAACAAAAAACTCAGAAACACTTAGTGAATATTCATAGTCATAAAAGTTACCTGCTTTTAATATATCAGGGTTAATATCAAACAAAGAAACTAAGTCAGTGTATCTATATTTATCATAATGATATTGTCTTTGAAGATCGCCTCTAGTTCTAAAGTCTACAATAACATCACTCTCCACAAAGAAATCTCTTATACCACCATTAGCTAAATAAAAGTATGACTTCTTAGGTGTAAATAATCCTGGATAACCTGAATTAAGAGGACTAGTAAGATTTACATATGGTGTTTTATTATCATCAGCTTCATACTTTGGATTATCTAGATTGTAATAACTAGATGGTAATAAGCCAGATCCCTGATTAGAGCCTGACATATAATCTATAAAATTTGTTAAATTAATTTCAGAGATATCCCACGGCTGACTGTTTGCCCAAAACTTTGGAAATGGTACAGATGGATATAAGAAATAATTAAACTCTTCACCTCTTGCAGTATTGTATAACCAAAACTGAAAGAAAGGCATTATATTCTTTTCAGTAAATCTATTTATATAAGTATCCCCTCCAAAAAATACTTTACTCTCTTGTATCTTTTTTATAACTAAAGGACTTGGACAACTTGCATCGGGAGAGTATGTTTGTGTTTCTCCCAAGTTATCAAAGTTAATCTTTTGCTCACAAGGTGTAGCAATAATCTGTCTTACTGTATCAAGTTGACCATACTGATTTTTTATTCTAAATTTTAAACCCGCATAGTAACTTGCTATATCATTTGTGAAAGGTTGTTCTTTTCCTTCATTTGTATATGACACATTACCAAATGTTGATGCAGCATAGTCTAATGTCATTAATGACTGATCAACATAGTCACCACCTTCTGTTATATAATCAGGACCCTGTTGTGTACCTCCAGGAGTTGCAACCCTTAGTACAGGTTTGTTAGGTCTATTAAGATTATTTATTCTATAACTTCTAGAAGTACCACCTGAATCTAAGTACTCAGGAAAATCCTGAATCTCTTTAAATACATATATACCATCTTCAATTGAATATCTAGATATATCTAAGTTGGCAGGTTTAAACTGATTGTAATCACCGTGGCCAATTTGCTCTAAAGCATACTGTCTAAATCTTGCAATTGCTTTTATTAAATCAATAGTAATCTGTAGTCCTTCTAAAGTGTGAAATAAAAGTAAACCAAAATCATCAGACATAGGCACTCCAGGTATAGTTGGTATATAATCTGCATAGGTGTAATCTCTTTCTAATGTAGGTACAGTATAGTAACCACCTTCCTTAGCAAACTCATCTTCTATTGAAACCATTATTTCATCTATAGACTCAGCTCCAAAAAAGACAGATTGAAATGCATTGTAAGAATCAATTCTATCTTTAACTTCTTGAGGACTAAGATTTGCATTTTCTACATTAGTAGTATCTGTCTCATTACCTAAAAGATCAGGATCTGTTTCTATACTAGTATCTATATTAGCAGCTGGAATATCATCTCCTCCGTATAGTGCTGAAGTTCCACCATTAATTGAAACTCCTGGTACACCCACTATACCCCACTTATAAGCAGGTTTGTTATTCGTATCTCCACCAAATGTATCAGGTATATACTGTGGTTCAAATGTACCTGCTGGATAATTTATCTTAAGATTACCACCAGTTCTAAGTAGTGCATTTACAATACCACCTAGTAATCCTACTAGTACAACAAAGTCTGAAAGTAATTGAAACTCAGGATGACCAATTGGTTCTATAAATCTTTGTTCCGCTTGACCTTTCAAGTAACCGTATATTTTCATTTCTGACATCTGTAAGTACGGAGTCTTAAATGAAGTATCAGGTGAATGAAAGCTCAACATGTCTGTTGGAATATTCTGATTTATAAACCCAGGATCTCCTGGTGATATAGCAGCTTCTTCACCCTCTCTACTTAGTATGTATGGATCATTAAAGTTGTAATTAAAATCATTAGAGTTATCGCTATTTTTCTTTGGTTTAATACAGTTAAAAGGATAGTTAGCGTATAGACCTACCTTACTAGGATTATCTGCACTCACTCCTTGCAATTGATAATCTCTAAAGTTATTTACCATACCTTTAGCTACTACAGTTTTATTACCAATTCTAGATCCTCTTAATATTTCATAACCTACAATACCTTTTATATCATTACCATCATTGTCTTTAGGCAACGTAATATTTTTAAACTTAATACCCATAAGTCTAATAAAAAACTTACCATTAGCTTTTTGTATAAAGTGATTAGTTCCTGAGCTTAATGCATTGTCAGGAAACTTGTGATGTCTTATATTTTTACCACATAAATCATAATCTGGATTTGTTTCATTAGTCCAACAGTAATAACTAGAATTCCATATTTCAGGTTTATCAGAAGGATACCTTTCAGTAGATTGCCAATAACCCATGTTACCTTTAGCTATAATTTGTCCACCATCACCATTATCAACAGGAGAACCTTGCGGAATAATTGTTGCAGTATTAATAGTTTCAAAAAGTCTTGTATCACCATCAAATGAATTTTGATCTGTATAATCACTGTTTTCAAGACCTAATCCATTATAGTCAACAGCAGGTCTTCCTGGAATATGATATGACGCAGATTTATCTCCAGTATTATAGACCCATCTTATAAAGAATGTATATACTTCATCTCTAAGATAGCCAGCATTTTTATTACCATCTTTATAATATGTTTCAGGATATTCTACAGAAACCCACTCAGACTTAATTAAGTTTGCTAAAGGTTGATAGTTAAAATCAAATTTACTTTTAGGTCCAACCTTAAGTAAATATCTATTAGCTTCAACTAATTGATTAGAAGTTTCTATAACAGGATTTAACTGAAATATATTTGTAGGATTTGTATTTTCTAAACTTTCTGAAATTTGATCTAAAACTATCTTTTTGGTATTTATAGAATAGTATCCTAAAATTTTATAATCTACAATGCCTGCAATAATATATGCAACCGATAATTCATATTCATCAAAGTGTTCTGAATCTAAATCTTCAATATTAATTTCCAAAGATCCTTTACCATCTACTTCATTAAATACAGGTTGAACATATGAAAGTGAAAAATAATTTGTTACAGTCTGATTATTAATACTATAAGCTAATCCTACAGCATAAGAACCGTTTAATATCAAACCCTGTTGAGAGCCAATACCTACATCAACACAAGGTGTCTTAACTAAACTTGATAAACGTATATCATCACAGAACAACTTATTTGTATCTGTGCATATAATACAACCAGCTTCATTATTTTCAGGATCTATTACAGTATCCGTATTTTCAATAACACATATTTGTTCCCAAGCAACTCCTGGCCAAAGAAATTTAAGATCAGTACCATTTGAATAATAATTAATTGTGGCGGTTCCATCTAATCCCCCTAACCAAATATAATCATCTGATGGCCATAATCTAGGATCACCAATATTTAAATACCTATCTGGATTATTACCATCTGCCCAATAGACCTGCCATGTACAATCTTGCTTTTCTCTAGAAGCTCCAGAAACTAAATGAAACTTACTAAACTCTAAACAAGCATCTCTAACTATTGGTCTATATCTACCAAACTCTTCTTCAAATAATCCAATTTCTGATGTCAATACATTATTACCAGGGCCATCATAAATAGCTGAGTATACAACCCACTTGCTTTCAAATAAAGGTATTGCTCCTATAATAACTACTTGATTTGGAACTGTTATGTCAGCACCAATTGTAGATCGTAAAGCATTTGATTCTTCATTAGATAATGTACCTACGTCCCCTTCTCTTGTATTATTAGATGCATTTCGTGCATAATTCCACATTCCATCCTGAATGAAGGAAGGATCTGTATCTCTTGTTAAACCTTTAACAAAAGATCTTGACTTATCTAGACTAGTATTAGGTTGTTGTTTTGCCATTATTGTAGTCTTGCACTTCTGTTTATATTATATCCACTTAGTGGACCATGAGATTTAAACATGTCATAATATCTATGATACATGGCTTTTCTATTTGCTGCCCATACTTGTCTTAACTCTGCAAAGTTTGGAGTATTTACTACACTCTTTGCATTGTTTCTAGCACCTCTTAATCTTTGTTCAACTAATTGCATTCTTTGAGATACATCTTCTCCATTTAAATATAAATTTTCTAGTATTCTAGATTTAAGTGCATACTCATAATATTCATTTATAAGATCATGATCTGGAACTAATAAATTACCTTCGTCATCTTCCATCTGACCTTGATAGTTTAAGTATACTTTACCCGTTTGGAAGTTTGTATATAAGAATCCATGTTTAATCCAACCTTCATCTACAGTATTATAATATAAATTAGGGCAGTCACATTCTATATTTTGACTTGCTTTCATTCTAAGAGGATGAAGTTCTGTATAAGTTCTTGTTTCTGAAGAATTAATAACTTGAATTAACTCATAACTTTCTCCTTTACAGTTCATAAAAACTCTAGGTTTAGTTAACTCATTACCATAAGGTTGCTGAGGATTGTGTACTAAACATGTACCAACATTACCTTTATCATCACAACAACATGTAGGCTTAGAAGTATTGCATTGATCTGGAACAGCTGCGGGAAAATCACTATATGTTTCAGGAATTCTTCCATCAGTTATTCTAACTTCTTGCATATTAGTACCTCCTGCAAAACCATCATAACCTACACTTGTTTTAAAACTGCCACATATATAAGCAAAATTAAATGTATAAAAATCATCAGGTAGTTTTACTTTACCATGTGTTACATCTAAGATGATTTCTTTTTGTTGATTAATCCTAAGACCTAAATCGTAATTAAGTTTCTTAGCAAGCTTAATAAGCTGCTGTGGCTCAATCATATTCTCTAAAGCCAATGAACTAAAATCTACAGTTACATCTTCTAAAAGTTGATCAAAGGTTCTATATTTAAGTGTATAATTAAAATCCATTATCTAAGTGTGTTTTGCCCATCATCAGCTCCATTATCTGGAACTTGTAATGTCATTGCTAATTCTTTGATTACATACTGTTCTATCTCTGAAAATAAATAATCTGGTATGTTAAGAGACTGCTCTTGTTTTACTAAACATTTATCAGAGTCACAGCTTTCTGTGTCATTTTCAAATATTGCTTCTACCTTTACAGCATCCCAAGCTAAATTTGGAAAATATAAGTATCCATCTATATACCAAAAGTATTGGCGCTTGTTATACTTAAAAGTTGTTGTTTTAGTCATAGAAACAAAAGTACCAGGATCAGTTCTAAATAACTCTATAGAACCATCAATAGAAGATACAGTCCTAAATATAGGACCCTGTATACCTGTTAGAAGATCTGGAATGCGTTCTTTAGTTCTTTTAAAATAACATCCTGAGTATACACCCACACATGCAGCATCTACTTTATCTACTTCTATAAGTTCAACATAAGGCATTACTTTAAAGATATTACTAATCTTCATTAACCTTAACTGATTGTCTTCTCTCTTCATAAGAGATTGACCATACTTAATAATAGAAAAATAGATTGTTCTGTCTGTTAGGAATGGATCTTCCTTAACAGCTTTAAGTGTGTTTCTTACTCTTGATATTGCTTCGCCAACTGTTGTGCTCATAAGTCAAATTCATTATAGTCTTTTAAAGCATTGTCTTGCTTCTTAAGTCTTATTTCATTAGCTACCTTCTTAGAGTATGCTAACTTTAATTTTTGTCTTGGATCAACTACTATGTAGTTATTCCAATTTTCTGGATATGTTTTAGCAACAGCTCTTTTAAATTCTCTACAACCTGTAAAACCCCAAAACTCTCTATTCTTAATTTTGTGTTTTAATGTTCCGTTAGTAAAGAATATCTTAGCTAGCTTACCATCACTATCCCAGTTTTTGTTGGCAACCTTAACACCGTATTTTCTAGATTTAGCAAAATCAATATTTTTCTTTTTACTAGCTTGACAAGTTCCAATGAATAACCATCCTAATGACTCAGGAAGTTCTACTCCATTTCTCTTATCAATTACAGTTTCATAAACTCTTTTATTAAAAGATTTTATAATTGATCTTAGTTCTTTATCCTTTAAGCTTTTATACTTTGGATACTTTTCTCTAAATCTGTCAAAGAACTCTTTGTTTAGAACTTCATAAGTGTCTGCTCTAAACCTCGGAGCTTGTAAGTTTGGTGTTTTAAATGCTTCCATACTACTTAAATAATATACTAAAAATTAATGAGATTAGCAAGTTAATAAAATATACTGAAAAAAGAAAACCCCCACTAGTGTGAGGGCTTTCCCGTTGTTAGCCACAGAAACCAACAAACTGCGACAATTTTATTAATATAGAATAACTAATCTATCAACATCGTTAGCTGCATTTGCTATCTGAACATCATTAGCACCAGCCATTAAGAATCTTGTAGTAGAAGTTACGTCTTCTGTACCATCAAAAGCTCTAGCTACTATATACTGCTCTCCAAGATTGTGTGTAATATTTGTTAAAGCACCACCTGCAGTATAACCAATACCTGTTATATCAGCTGCTCTTCGCACATTTAAAGTTGTATTAATAATTGGATTTTGAGGATCTGCATTATCAACTACAATATCTGCACTAGAAGAAGTTACACCAAGTACACCATCATTAGTAATAGTAAGCTGATTGTTTCCAGGACCAGTAGCATTACCAGAAGTGGTAATACCATCTCCACCTAAAATATCTAAAGTATCTGTAGTAGAACCTGCTTGTAATGAAACAGAGTCATCACCTTCAATATTAGAATATACTGCATCAATACCATTAGTAATAGTCAAAGCTTTTGATGTGTTGTCAGTTGTAACTTCAATATCAACACCTGCTACAACAGTCAATACTTCAGTATTTGAATCTGCAGTTATAGTAGGTTGTCCTGATACTTCTACACTTCCAAAGATTAATTGATCAGAACCTTTGTCTGCATTCTCAAGAGTATAAGTAGCTGTGTTACCATCTCCACTTAATACTGCACTTAAACCTGAAGTAGCATCTGCTGATAAAACAATTGTTGAAGTTGTTGAAGCAGCATCAAGGGATGCTCCTGCAAAGTCTTGAACAGTCAACCATTTTACAGGATCAACAAATGTAGAACTAATTATCATTGTATTAGTTCCTGGTTGATATTGCAATTGAATACCAGTACCTTCTTGTAAACCAATTGATCCTGGTCCACCTGTTTGATTCAAAGTATCCATTACAAAACTTGCCATTGCTGCATCATCTACAGTAACATCAAATGTTCTAAGAAAGTTTGGCGCTCCTCCAGCTGCTGTTAATGCAACAGCAAGTTTATCATCAGATGTTTCTACAGTAACTTGATCTACATCTAAAGTATACTGTGTATCACCAGCATTAGGAACACCTGCTTGTTCTGTAATACTTATGTAACCTTGTGAAGTTATAAGTGAAACATCAGGTAACTGATCATAGTCAATGTCAATAGTATAAGTAGTATCAAATGGACCAGGTGTGTCAGCATCTGCAATTACAGACAATGCAGTACCAGGTGCAACAGCTACTATACTTCCTTGAGCATTTACTACATAAGGATCAGTTGTAGGTGTACCGTCTCCAGTAACCGTAACATTAACTCCTCCAGTAACTTCTGAAGCTTGAGGAAGATTAGTAGGATCTAGACTAATTGTGTAAGTAGTTTGAGCACCTACAACATTAGATGAAACTAGAATAAATGCATCTCCTGAGTCTACTACAGTAGTTGGGTGAATCTGAGTATTAAATCTTGAACACACATAATTTACAATTGCTGTGAGTGCAGTATCTAAATAATCATTTCTATGAACTATAGTAGTTGGTACAGCGGGAGATAATTTTAGAACAGATAATTTAGGTTCTGGCAACGAATTAAAATTTTACAGATGGGATTTTTGCGATGGTGATGAGTGGTTTGAGTGCTGGCTCATAAATGATGAACGATTAAATCTGAAGGTTAAATACTTCTCAGATGATTCTTGTTCTAACAATGTAAACCAAACAAGTTATTCTTCAATATCTATTGGTGATTCTTATACCCAGATTAGTACATTATTAGACAATCAAGGAGATAATTTTAGGGTTGATTATAATGTAGATTCAAGTTTTATTGCCAAGTATTATCGTTGGTACAATTGTTCATTAAATTCAGAATACATAGAGGTTTGGTTTACAACAGATGACTCTGCATTTTTAATAACTAAATCATTACCATTTGAAAAAACAACATAATCATCAATTTTAATTTCTTTATGATATTTTGAATAAGGAAAACGATGTAATTCAACATGTTTTAAAACTCTGAATCTTTCAGAAATTTTATCTAAAGAATTTAAAGACGTATAATTAAAGAAAGCCTCACCATCGTATTCTACAATGCAATTCACACTATCTTGTATATACATATCATTATTTTCTTCTAAGGAATGTAACAATTTTCCATTTTTAGAAATGGCTAAAAAACCATTTGCATTTTGATAACCAATGTAAATTGTACCGT
>ENA-ORDA01000920-ORDA01000920.1-marine-metagenome-genome-assembly--contig:-NODE-920-length-27060-cov-4.904644_pt1 | contig 27060 bp, 28 predicted proteins | sample MGYA00237778_ERZ508506 | MGnify/ENA primary metagenome ERZ508506 (study PRJEB26177, sample SAMN06267891) | marine metagenome | isolation source: Monterey Bay, California, USA | place: Pacific... | reverse complement strand
TGGTCGCGAGATTACTTCTTCAGATCTAATTGACGCGGATGTACTTCTGGTTAGATCGGTAACTAAGGTTTGTTGCGATTTGCTTGAGAATTCATCGGTGCGGTTCGTCGGTTCCGCAACTATTGGCATAGACCATATCGACACAAAGTTTCTGTCGCAGTCAGGAATACATTTTGCTTATGCACCGGGGTGCAATGCGAATGCTGTGGTTCAGTATGACCTTTCGGTTATGTCTCACTTGGTACCTAACTGGCGAGACAAGCATGTGGGAATTATTGGTTGTGGTAATGTAGGTGGTCGATTATTTAGAACACTAAAGGATCTAAATGTTAGCTGCAGGGCATATGACCCCTTTTTGACCCCTGATAGTTGTGTCGATTTGTGCAGCTTTAATGAGGTACTAGCATCAGATATCGTCTGTGTTCACACCCCTCTAACTCATGATGGGGAATATCCTACGTTTCACCTTATAGGGCCTGATGAGCTATCAAGGTTAAAACCTGGGAGTCTATTGCTGAATGCTGGGCGAGGGGGCGTGGTTAATAACGAGGCACTCTTGGATTATTTGAAGTCCGGCGGTTCAATTGAAACCGCCCTTGATGTTTGGGAGTCTGAGCCTGAGATATGCTTAGAATTACTAGAACAGGTCTCTATAGGAACTCCTCACATAGCGGGTAATACCGTTGAGGGCAAGCGCAATGGAACCTCTATGGTGTATGAGGCATTTCTCAGTTGGATAGGAAAAACAAGCGACGATATGGCCGATAACAGCCTCCAACCAATTGTGCTCGACTGTGAGGAGATAATAGAGTCAATCTCGGATGCTATTTTAAGCAGCTATGATCCTCGGCGAGATGATTTAGCTATGCGCACTGCTTTCACGGGGCTTGAAGAGGGTTCTGTAAGGCAGAGGAAGGCTTTCGATCATTTGAGGACAAATTATCCACTCAGGCGAGAATATTCGGGGACATGTGTTGATTGGACGCAGTGGTCTAGTAACCCAAGATTGAAAAAAGAGTTAGATATTCTCGGTTTTCAGTTAGCTGACCCTAAATCCTAGAGAGTTGTCGAGTACAAGAACCACCCTCTATCGTCTGATTGTCTTGGCGAACATTTTTCAAAAAAGTGTCCAGTCGGTCAATAGCCTTAATTAATACATTTTGGTCTGGTAAAAATACAATTCGGAAGTGCTGGGAGTCTTTGCAGGCAAAGGCAGATCCCTGCACTAAAAGTAAGTGCTGTTGCTTTAACAGCTCAAGAACAAAGTTTTCATCGTCATCCACAGGATACATGCTCGGATCTAGCTTAAAAAATAGATACATAGCAGAGCGCGGCTTTACGCAGGTAATTCCGGGGATCTTGGTTAGTAAGTCGTAGCACAAGTTTCGTTGCGCCAAAAGTCGTCCTCCCGGAAGTATTAAATCTTGAATACTCTGTCGGCCCCCCAGTGCTGTTTGCACGGCAAGCATTGCTGGTACGTTAGCGCATAGTCGCATAGAGGCTAACATTTCCAAACCTTCGATATAACTCTCAGCGTTTTCTTTATTTCCACTGATGAGCATCCAGCCGGACCTAAAGCCCGCTAAACGATAGGTCTTTGACAGGCCATTGAAAGTTAAACAAAGGGTATTTGTAACCAATAATGAAAGAGGGTGATGTACAGCACCGTCGTATAGAATACGATCATAAATTTCATCAGCAAATATTACTAGATTGTTTCTCTCAGCGATATTTACCAATTCGATAAGCGTCTCTCTTGAGTACACTGCACCGGTTGGATTGTTGGGGTTAATGATGACTAAACCACGAGTCCTTTCAGTTATCTTGCTTTCTATATCTGCAATATTTGGTTGCCAGTCATTGGACTCGTCGCAGTCGTAATGAATCGCAGAGCCGCCTGAGATGGACACTGCCGCTGTCCATAAAGGGTAATCAGGGGAGGGTATTAGCACTTCATCTCCTTGATTGAGCAGTCCTTGCATAGACATCACAATCAATTCACTGACGCCGTTACCCATGATGATATCGCCCACATCGATATTCTTCAAACCTTGCACCTGGTAACGTTGCATAACGGCTTTTCTTGCTGAGAAGAGTCCTTTGCTCTGAGAGTAACCCTGGGCCTCACGAAGATTGGAAATGACATCACGCATAATTTCGTCAGGGGCGTCAAAGCCAAAGGCCCCTGGATTGCCAATGTTAAGTTTTAAAACTTGCTGACCTTCCTCTTCCAGCAAGTTTGCATAATCCAGTACCGGGCCCCGGATCTCGTAATTCACATTTTTAAGCTTTTCAGACTGCAGTGTTTTGTCCATCATTGTCTCTTGAGGCGGTTCGCGAGTGGTGGCGCATTGTACGCAATAAATCAACCTATTGGTGGATCAATTAGGTATATATAGACTTCTTAAAGTAATGAGGCTTTAGATTTCAAATTTCTGGTACCCGCTTTTTAGCAAATCCTTTGCTCTAGAATCCTCTTTTTCTCATTGTCTATTTTGTTACTTATGTGCACTCTGCTTTATCCAATATCACATAAATCTAGTCTAAACAAAAAGTTTGTTATTCGCCTAGATCGTTTTGAGGTTACAAACCAATATACGCGGGGTAATGCGAACTGAGGTTATGCTAAATAAGGCCACTAAACTTTTTGATCAACTGGCAGCGTTGACGATCGCCGGTTATTGCTTAAGCTTTATTACTGCTAAGTTTATTTTTAACCCTGGTGGCTTTCCAATCGCGTATTTTGTTTTTTCCCCATCTACTAGGGTTAATGCTTATTGTTTCGGGTATACCGTTAATTTTCATGCACTTCCGTAAGACAGCTCGATTGAAGCTTGACATGATTTTAGCTCTCATAATATTTTGTATTCCTATAATCTGGTTTGATAAGCAGTATGGTTGGTTAAATATCAACTTTATAGCGGCTAATGATTACAGTACGGATGTTGAATCAGTTCCTCAGTTTTCGAGATCAAAGCATGATCGTCTACATTTCAAGGAAGTTCACCCATTATGGAGATTTTTGAATGTTCCGGATAAAGTCGTTAAAGCGCCTGGTATCGACTCTATTGTTCTAGACATGGAACCTAAAATGACCTCCAGGCTCGTCAAGCGAGCCCTAGTCATGCTGGGTTGGCCTAGAACTAATACTGGCTATAATGGTGTCACTATTGAAGCCTCGGCGAATATAGTAGCAGAGGAGCAGGTGACCGACCTTGTTATAAGAATTCTACCTAAAGGAGAAGGTGGTAGCTTGATGGATGTTCGATGATCGTCCCGCGCTCACCGCAGAGATCTTGGTTCAAACATAGTTATTATTAGAAAGTTTATTGATCATTTAGACCTATAAATAGCAAAAAGTAAAAAGGCTTTAAATTAAGGCTAGTTATGCTTGACACTTTTCTTGTGGCTACTTATCATGCGCGCCTCCTAGCCAATCACGTCCCGTTCGTCTAGAGGCCTAGGACACCGCCCTTTCACGGCGGTAACAGGGGTTCGACTCCCCTACGGGACGCCATTTTTATACGTTGCCAGATTCTTGGCTTCTGCGGGAATAGCTCAGTTGGTAGAGCGGTACCTTGCCAAGGTACAGGTCGCCGGTTCGAACCCGGTTTCCCGCTCCAATTTCAACAAGCCCTTATAGCCATTAGGCTCTGGGGTTTTGCGATTAAGTAGTGTGCTTCTTAGTTGCATATCCTCTATATCGCCATGCTTGATTTGATAATCGTGCTGATTAAGTTATGCTCCGATCGATGATAAAAAAACTTCTTCTAATTTTTATTCTTGTTTTTACATCCTCCGCTTGTTCTTCATCGGAGGTAACAATCTACTATTTCATTCGTCATGCTGAAAAATTACGGATTGATAAAACTGATCAAAATCCAAAGTTAAGTGAAGCCGGGCTTAAACGTGCCGACGCGTGGCGAGAGATTTTCTCTAATGTGAATTTAGATGCGGTGTATTCAACAGACTACAGCCGGACAAAATTAACAGCTAAACCTACAGCTGATAGCAAAAACTTACCAATACTCTTGTACGATCCAAGCGACATGTACTCAGATTCTTTTCAGCGTGAAACCAGTGGTCAAACTGTTCTGGTAGTTGGTCATAGCAATACAACTAATGTTTTCGCCAACAAGGCGCTAGGAGAAGAAAAATATGGTCAAATTGATGATAACAATAATTCAAATCTCTATATTGTCACCGTCATTGATGAAAAGCCTTCTTCAGTTCTGTTAAAAATTAATTAAGCTAGGACGCTCTGCAGGCTCGATTCACTTATGACTTGATTAGCCGCTATTATTAGCTATGCTTAATTAGCCTACTCCTTTTTTTAAATATATTTGCAATACAGCAGAAGGAAGAAAAAATGAGAACGATATTAATCAAGATACCAATCCTTATGGTAATACTTTATATCGCAGGGTGTGCTAGTCAGAGTCCGGCAATAAATAGTAAGGATAAGTGGATCTTCGCGCATATGGCCACCCATGCCCAGATATCCAACAATACAACTTTAGTTATTCCTCTAACACAAGATATCATTGCTTTTACTCAATACCCTTACCAAAAACAGGCTGCCTTTACAGGATCGGAATTCACGTCATTTTTGGAGAATGAAAACAAAACTGGAACGCGTCATGCCGTATTGTCTTGGCTTAATGGTGAAAAAATTGAACAAGTAACGCTAATAGTTAAAGATATCGTTATCAGTGAAGAGCAGAAAAGCATCGTCTACAGTACAGAAGCTGTTAGGTCTTTGCGTGGCGTCAGGGAATTGGTATCTCCACATCTATACATGGATAGATATCAAACTAAGAGAAACAAGAAGTCACATGAGTATCGATATCCTCATACAGATCATTACCCTCGGCAACAAGCAGAGTATGCGACGCGTAATAGAATGCCTACTGGAAAGAAACAATAAGGTACCTTTAAGGTTCCTAGCACTAAAAGATACCAAGAGATAGGCCTGCGGCCATGCCCAAGCCAAACTCTTCGCATTTTTGCTGATGCTCATCCTTAAAGCCGCCAACTATAATCAAAGGGTCATTGATCTTGCGCAGAGGGTAGCCCTTCACAATGCGATCAACCTCACGCACTGCGCCGGTGCCATCGTTGCCTGAACTCACGAACATGCAATAGGGTAGGTTTATCTGGTGTGGTTCAGCGGGGTAGAAAGTACGATCAAAAAAATCTTTTAATGCGCCACTCATGTAACCAAAGTTCTCTGGCGTACCAAAAATAATACCGTCGGCCCAAAGCAAGTCATCTAAAGTTGCATCGAAGGCTCTTAAGAAACGTGTTTCGACGTCTTCGTCCTGTTGACAGCCTGCATAGACAGCTTGAGCCATACGCTCAGTTCCACCGCTTTGACTGTGATAAATGACTAATAAATTTTTCATCAATATGTCTACACCGTAGCAATATATTTAGGTTAATCACACTACAATTTATTGAGAAGTACTTAATTATCTAGTTCGTAATTAAGATTCTGCCACTCTACAAGGATACGTATGATTTATCTGCTTGCAATAAGTTTTGGTGTATTTTCGATTGCATTTTATTCTAATTTGCCTAGCACATGGATTTTTGTCGTTTTGTCACTGAGTTCAGTCCTGCGTTTTGGTTTCCTGTGAATTAAGCACAGACAACCTCGTTGAGTATGTATAAATAACTTGGAGTTAATCTCAGCCTAGGTATGCCCATAACCCCATGATGTGTTTTAATTACGCTGGTTAGCGAGCTCCAGTGAAGTTTAAGGCTAAGTAAACCTACAATAAAAGAGAATAGTCATGGTGGTATTGGCTTTTAGTGCCCCGCAAAGGACTCTGGATGACCCAAGTCCCGAGTTTTTTGAATTGAATTGTGAAGAACCTAACGAGTTTTTAGTCTATGTCTGATACCGGTAGCCCCTCAGGAACGAAAACCTATTTACGACTACTGTGGTATGTGGCTCGTTACTGGTTCCCATTTTTAATTGCTGTGTTTGGTTTACTACTGCATTCCCTAGCAGAAATTGCTTTTATTGATTTGTTTCGTTACATGACGGATATCGTAGGGGTACTTACAGGCTCCGTGGCCGATACTGCAGCTGTTGCCTCATCGGGGTTTACCGGTGGTATGGCTAATAGACTTCTTGGAGATGAGTGGGTTAATGAACCTTGGCTGGTCATTCCCTTATTTTTGGTTTTGATCAGCGCGGCGAGAGGTGTGGGTTATTTAATAGGTACCTATTTTCTTGCTTATGTTGCCAATTATCTTGTGCACGCATTGCGGACTGATCTCTTTGAGCGCTACCTGTTGCTTCCATTTAAGTTTTTTGATCAGGCGATGTCTGGCCATTTAGTATCTGTGGTGACCTTCAACGTACAGCAGGTGACAGAGGCAGGCACCAAAGCCATCAAAACAGTGATTCAGCAGGGCAGTTTAGTTATTGGCTTGATGGGGTATTTAATCTACACCAATTGGATTCTCACCCTGTTCTTTATTGCCGTATTACCCTTGATTGGTATGATCGTCACCAAGGTCAGTAAGCGATTTCGGCTAATTAGTAAGAACATTCAGTCAGCTATGGGAGATGTTACTCATGTCACCCAAGAGGCCGTTCATGGCTATCAAGAAGTACGTATGTTTGGCGCCAAAAAGAGCGAGCGGCAACGAATGAAGAAGGCAAGTCACGGGAATAGAAGACAGAACATGAAAATGGCATTTACTAGCGCTTTAAGTAATCCATTGATCATCTTTATTGTTTCTTTCGCCTTTGCTGGCGTTACCGGATTTATGCTCAACCCGTTCATTTTGGATACCATGTCTACGGGTAGTTTTGTTGCTTTCATTATGGCGTCAGGCGTGCTGATCAAACCAATACGTCAGTTGACTGAAGTTAACAGTGATATTCAGAAAGGAATTGCTGCTTCTGAATCAATTTTCGCTATTATTGATAGTCCTGCTGAGGTGGATAAGGGCCGATACAAAACTGAGTCCGTGACAGGTAGGTTGGATTTTTCTAACATCAACTTTAGCTACGAAGGCGCCAAAAAAGAGGTGCTTAAGGATATTAATTTCTCGGTCAGTCCAGGTGAAACTATTGCTCTAGTGGGCTCCTCAGGCAGTGGTAAAACATCCCTAGTAAGTTTGATACCGCGATTTTACAACCACGAGGAAGGTAAGATACTGCTTGATGGTACTGATGTTAATGACTTTTCTCTGGTAAATCTGCGTAGTCATATTGCGATTGTCAGCCAGAATGTCACTTTGTTTAATGACACTATTTTTAATAACATCGCCTACGGTGAGCTACAGGGGCGGTCTGAAGAAAAGGTGAGAGCCGCGGCTCAGGTGGCTCATGCAACTGAGTTTATTGACGAAATGCCTGATGGTTTTGATACGCAAGTAGGTGATGATGGAGTAATGTTGTCTGGTGGGCAACGACAGCGTATCGCAATCGCTAGGGCAGTGCTAAAAAATGCTCCAATCCTTATACTTGATGAGGCTACGTCCGCCTTAGATACCGACTCAGAGCGCCATATCCAAGCTGCCCTAGAGGAGTTGATGAAAGGGCGTACAAGCTTTGTAATCGCTCATCGGTTGAGCACTGTGGAAAAAGCAGATCGCATACTTGTCCTCGAGAAAGGCCAAATTATCGAGCAAGGAACCCACGAGGAGCTGATTAAAGTGAAAGGCCGCTACGCTAATCTTTATCGCAAGCAGTTTGACGAACCTCAGGTGGATTAGGTTTGTCTGCTGAACGGTTTTGGACAAACGCTTGGTATCAAAAGAGTACCTGGCTTGTACTGCTTGTTCCTTTGTCTTGGTTGTTTAGAGCGATAAGTAGGTTTCGACGTATTGTTCTTCAGTGGCGGTTTCAAGGTCAGTCATACGCGATGCCTGTCGTTGTTATTGGTAATATTTCCCTTGGTGGAAGCGGCAAGACACCCTTAATTATTGCGTTGGCGAAGGCACTTTCAGAAAGGGGTTATTCTGTCGGAGTAGTCAGCCGAGGTTATGGTGGTGCTTCAGCACAATATCCGTTGGTAGTTGGTCCAGATACCCCAGTAAGTCAAAGTGGTGATGAGCCCTTGTTGATTGCTAAGAAGCTAGGTTGCCCAGTGGTGGTAGATCCTAATCGAGCGAGAGCAGTCGAGAAATTGGTCAAAAGCTTTTCATGCGATCTTATTCTTAGTGATGATGGGTTACAGCATTACCGCTTGCATAGAGATGTTGAAATTGCCGTTGTGGATGGCCGTCGTCGCTTCGGTAACGGTTATACTTTGCCTGCAGGGCCACTCAGGGAATCTCCCAGACGGCTAAAGGAAGTTGATTTCATCATTCAAAATGGCGGGATCGTTGAACCTGATGACCCCGAGACTTATATCGTACAACTGGAGACTTCGGGACTTCGTCGGTTTGGTTCGAGCGAGTTGATCGGGTTTGATCAATGGGTTGAGTCCACTAATATCCATGCTGTTGCCGCAATAGGGCATCCTGAGCGTTTCTTTGAGAGTCTCAGGCAAATGGGCTTCCAAGTGGATTCAGAGCCTAAGAACGACCACCAAGCGCTTAAAGCGTGTGATATTGGCTTCGATGATGATCTACCCGTAGTGATTACCGCGAAGGATGCCGTAAAGTACCAGGGCTCGGTGCCCGATAACCTTTGGGTATTAGAAGTAGAAATGGCGTTGGATAATGAATTTGTATCTAGTCTTATTGATTGCGCAGGTCTTTGTGACGAGCGCATAAGTTAACCTTATAATGTCGGTACACTTTCTTTTAATTGATGAGTAGTTTATGGCTTTTGTTGTAATTATACCGGCTCGTTATGCCTCATCGCGGCTTCCTGGGAAGCCTCTAAAGGATATTGCTGGGCTTCCAATGATCCAGCGAGTCTGGCAACAAGCTTGCAAAAGTAGCGCTTCTCGAGTGGTGATTGCAACAGACGATGGTCGAATCAAATCTGTAGCAGAAGCGTTTGGTGCAGAAGTTTGTATGACTCGAGAGGACCATGTGTCAGGAACGGATCGTCTTCAAGAGGTCGCCAGCCAATTAAATCTCGCCGAAGACCAAGTTGTGGTCAATGTACAGGGAGATGAACCTTTGATTCCACCGATGGTTATTGATCAGGTTGCGAGTAATCTAAGTATCAATGAAGCTGCGGGAGTTGCAACACTGCGCGAAGCTATAACATTGGACGAAGATCTGCAAAACCCTAATATTGTAAAGGTTGTAGCAAGCGTGAGCGGCTTAGCGAGTTACTTCAGCAGAGCACCCATCCCATGGGTGAGGGACAAGCGCTTGTCCGAGGGTTGTAATGCCCACCGTCATATAGGGATTTACGCCTATCGAGTAGCTTACTTGAATCGGTTTGTTCAATGGCCGGTAGCACCTGACGAGCGAGCTGAATCACTGGAGCAACTGCGGTTTTTATGGAATGACGTCTCGATCCATGTCGATGATGCTATTGCTGAGGTTCCTGGGGGTATCGATACTGAGGAAGATCTAAAAGCGATATCACTTCTTTTCTAAACGTTTTATGTAAATTTATAAGCTGAAAATAAATTATGGTTAACACTTCGGTTCTTTTTGTTTGTTTGGGCAATATTTGTAGGTCTCCAACAGCACATGCTGTTTTCCAATCGATGGTTGATAGGGCTGGATTAACCAATCAGATTCATGTTGACGGGGCAGGCACTGGCGATTGGCACCTTGGGCACCCGCCAGATAGTCGATCAGCGGCTACAGCATTGTTGCGAGGCTACGATATGTCGAATCTCAGGGCTCGCTTGGTTACCGTGGATGATTTCTCTACCTTTGATTACATTATTGCCATGGATGCGGACAATCTGAAAAACCTAAATGCCATGCGTCCTCCTAATTTTGGTGGCCAATTGAAACTGCTTTTAGATTTTTCGAGCAAGCCTGAGTATAAAGAAATTAATGAGGTTCCAGATCCTTATTATGGTGGTGAAGACGGCTTTCCATTGGTTTTAGACTTAATTGAAGATGCTTGCGCGTCACTGCTGAATCATATTAGAACTCAGATTAACGCCTGAAATGACCGAGGCTAATAGTTTCACAGTTGAAACCGACAAGTGCTTACAAGCACTCAACAGCTTGGCTTTGCCTGCCAAAGCCTCCCATTTTTGCACATTGTCTCAATTTCATCATGTCAAACAGGCTTTGGATTTTGCTACAGACAATGACTTGACTGTTATCCCGCTGGGCGCAGGTAGCAATATCGTCTTGGCATCTAATTTAACCGGTTTAGTGTTGTCTTTGAACTTGTTGGGCATTACTGAGCAAAAAGGTAATACGAGCAATAATGATACTGTTGACGTCACTTTTGGTGCTGGTGAGAATTGGCATAACGCTGTTATTTATACTTTAAAGCAAGGTTGGTATGGGCTTGAAAACCTGTCATTAATCCCTGGAAATTCTGGAGCTGCTGCCATACAGAATATAGGGGCATACGGTGTGGAGTTGGCAGATGTGTTGGTTTCTTTGAAGGCTGTAGATATTGAGTCTGGTGCTTTATTAAATCTGACCAATCAAGAGTGCAAGTTTGGCTATCGAGATAGTATTTTTAAGCAATCATTGAAAGATAAATGCATTATTACCGAGATTACTTTGCGTTTAACCAAAACACCCATGGTCAATCTTGATTATCCTGCGCTAAGGGCGTATTTTTCCGAATCGACGGCACTGCCATCACCTTTGTTGGTCTCTGATGCTGTTTGCCAAATACGTCGGTCAAAGTTGCCAGATCCGAAGGAGTTGCCTAACGTCGGTAGTTTTTTCAAAAACCCAATTGTTTCAGCGGAAACATTGGGCAGAATGCAGAAAGAGCACAGCGCTCTGGATATAGAGCTACCTTTCTACCCACAGGACGACGGAAGCATCAAGATACCTGCAGCTTGGTTGTTGGAGTATTGTAACTTTAAGGGTTTTCGCCGCGGCTCGGTTGGCGTGCATAAAGATCAAGCATTGGTTTTGGTCAACTACAATGATATTGAGGGTAGCGATAGTGCTAGGGAAATCTTGCAATTAGCTCAGGAGATTCAACGAACGGTTAAAACTGAATTTGGAATTGATCTTGAGGTGGAGCCGAGGATCTATGGATCTCTTTGACCACCAGATCATCCCGCTTAGGTTAACCAATGATCGGGCTAGTGAAGTCATATTTTGGCCCAATTGGTTAGAAAAAAGTTCCGCTGACAGCTTACTAAATACTGCCACTAGCCAAACACCATGGCGGCAGGATTTTATAAGGATTATGGGTAAAAAAATACCCGTACCTCGACTTCAGAATTGGTTTGGTGATCCCAATACTAGTTACACATACTCGAGGATTAGATTACAGGCAGTGGCTTTTCCACAATGGCTGGACAAACTCCGAGCTGATGTAGAGAGTGAAACGGGAAAACGTTTTAATCGAGCTTTGGTTAACTATTATAGAAGTGGCCAGGATAGTGTTGATTGGCATGCTGATGATGAGCCAGAGCTTGGGTTTGAGCCTGTTATAGCAAGTGTCAGTGTTGGATGTGACCGTGTATTTCAGCTACGTCATAATGAGACAAAAGAAAAAGTGAAAATAAATCTGCCCCATGGTTCTCTATTGCTCATGGGTGCGGGGATTCAGGAGTATTGGCAGCATAGTATTGCAAAGGTAAAAAATTTAGATGATCCGAGGGTTAATTTTACTTTTCGCTATATGTCACCGAACCATTAATGAATCTGCACTAATGGAGTAATACATGAAATTATCTCAGTTTGGGCAGAAATTCGCCGAGTCTTCGGGAATCGTGGACCTGATGGATGATTTGGGTAGTGCCCTCAACGAAAATCCAGAGATGATTTTCATGGGAGGTGGCAATCCAGGCAGGATTCCAAAGGTTGAGGCTATTTTTAAAGACCGATTAGAGTCCGTGTTGCAGGATCCCGAGCAGTTGCATAGCCTCATGGGAATTTATCAATCTCCTCAGGGAGATAAGGGGTTTTTGACTCAAATTTCTGGACTTTTAAAAAAGCAGTTTGGATGGAATGTTTCTGATCGTAACATCGCAGTTTCAAATGGCAGTCAACCGGCCTTTTTTATTCTAAACAACATGCTGGCAGGGCAGATGCCTGATGGCGACCATAAATCAATTCATTTACCCCTCGCGCCAGAATATATTGGGTATACAGATATTGGTCTTAGCGAACCTTTTTATACAGCTACTCGACCAGATATTGAACTTTTTGATGACAATTTATTTAAATATCGCGTCGATTTTTCAAAGCTTAAGGTTAATCGGTCAATTGCCGCTCTGTGCGTTTCTAGGCCAACCAACCCGACGGGTAATGTACTGACAGATAATGAAGTTGAACACCTCGATGAGATAGCTCAGGGCGCTGACATTCCGCTAATTATAGACGGAGCCTACGGCTTACCTTTTCCGGGAATAATATTTAATCAGGCGAAACCTCATTGGAATAACAATACGATTTTAGTCTTGAGCCTCTCTAAATTGGGGCTTCCCGGAGTAAGAACAGGGATAGTGGTAGCTAAAGAAGAGCTTATAACTGCATTTGCCAAAGCCAATACCGTTGTAAGTCTTGCCTGTGGGAACTTTGGGCCAATTATTGCTCGAGAGCTATTTAAGTCCGGAGAAATTCTTTCTTTGAGTGAAGGTTTGATCAATCCTTTTTACAAACACCGAGCGGCAATGGCTGTAGATTGGTTCAAGAAAGCTCTTCATGACATTTCTTATAGAATACATAAGCCTGAGGGTGCTATTTTCCTATGGTTATGGTTCGAAGGATTACCAATTACGAGCCAGGAGTTATACGAACGCCTGAAACAGCGGGGCGTATTGGTTGTACCAGGACATAATTTCTTCCCGGGGATGGGAGATGGCTGGCGGCATCAGCAGGAGTGTATCCGCGTTTCCTATGCTCAAGACGGTGAAACTGTGCAAAAAGGAATTAAGATAATCGCAGAAGAGGTCAAGAGAGCGTTTTCGCAATGACACCAGAACGATTTGCCAAAGCAGTGCAAGTGCTCAATTATCGTCAACCAGATCTTACTGTTGTCACCGACCAGGTACATAAGGGTCAGAATTTATCGGCGATTATTCGAACTTGTGACGCTGTGGGTATTATGGCTCTTCATTCGGTCTATGATGCGGCAACTTTTAAGGCTCATACAGGCACAACTATGGGTACTCATAAATGGGTCGAAACAAAGATATTTCGAGATATTGATACGCCACTAAAAAGATTAAAAGACGATAATTATCAGATAGTTGCTGCAGACATATCAGGAAGTACCAAAGACTATAGAGATATCGATTACAGCGTACCAACCGCTCTGCTTTTGGGTGCGGAAAAATATGGCATTAGTGATGCTGCATATCCTTACATAGATCAGTGTATCACCGTGCCAATGATGGGGATGGTTGAGTCTTTTAATGTCAGTGTTGCCTGTGCCATTATCCTAGCGGAGGCGCGACGTCAGAGAGAAAGTTTGGGTCGCTATGGCAAACGGCAGATTACCGACGAGGTTTTTAGAAAGACTATTCTTGAGTGGACCCAACCGTTGGTCGCTAGATTTTGCCAAAAACACAATATTGTTTATCCAGAACTGGATGATGATGGCAATATTAAAGACCTAGACTGGCGAAATAGAACGAAAGACGCAGACTGACTTGCTGAACACTTAATCGTGCGAACGGCACTTAGAAAGCCTGCTAATACTACAAAACTAACGATATTAATCTAAACGATTGGCCCAGAACTCGCTAGGAGGGACCATCCATTTAGGACATTCCTTTGGGCTTCATTTTGCAGAATACTTTCTGCATTCAGTGATGCTATTGAAATCTCTGGTTTAATCGGTATGTCGCCACTCATTTGTAACCCAAGATAGCGCATCGCGCAAACTCGCAGGAAGGATGTAAAGTTCCCCAAATTATGCCCAGCTTCTATAGACTCAGAATATAGTCGGGACAGCATCTCAGGAAGTGTTAAAGAATCTCTGGCTGCGATCTCTTCGAGTACATGCCAGAAATATGTTTCGAGTCTCACGCTTGTTACCATCCCGTCAATCCTCAACGACCTTGTCGATGCTCTCCATAGTTCAGGGCTCGCGCCGATAAAAAGTTTACACATGAATGATCTCCTCAATTAAATGATTATCACCTCCATATGACGTTACTGCACAGCGTCCATTAAATCACATTAGCTATGCGATTTTCTATAGGGAACAGAACGAATATGCGTTATTGAATAATTGTAGCGGCTAGAGCGACGTAGTCAAAAAATACAGCCATATATTGGGGACGAGCATGTTACATTTTAAGGTCAATCGGGAAGGATAAAGGGTGCCATCCTTGGCAGAACAATACTTGAAGGTCCACTAAAGGGGGGAGCGGTACTCATCAAGCAACGTTAAAAAACTTACATATTCTTGGTCCGTTAACTTTTCAAGTTCACGTTTAAACGGGCCGATACCGGAGTTAAAGGCTTCTAATAGATCAATCTCTGCAGAGCTTTCGCTAGCTGCAGAATAGTTTGCGTTGAGCATTTGGGAATTCTCCATCAACTATAAATTTAGTAGGAATAACGTCTAATAAATTTATGTCTTTGGGGGTCCTCGTGACCAAAAAGTATACACAGAGTGGGGCACGTAGCTAGCGTACGGGAGAAGGGTAAATAACCGGGGCGCAATCGCTGCCACCGGCTCAGTCTCGATAGAAGAGGCCGCAATATTCTTTAAAGACTTGCATTTATGATGTTCGCTCTCAAATATTTCATCTTGAGTGACTACGTGCATAACGCTATGCACAACTGTACTCCCCAAGAAGAGAGTCATGATCAATGCTAATTGAAGAGCAAATTTCGTGCCGTTTGTTTTTAAATGACCAAAGTTCATTTATTTATTATCTTATACCCATAGGGAAAAGTGGTAGTATTATAATAATACCCTGGCATAGTGGTTTAGTCGGATTGTTTACTCGTGATGGCTTTGCAGGAAGACCAATCAGTAACTTTAGAAAGATGATGAGTTATACATATATGAGTTACTCCTAACCAGCAGCAAAGCCTGTAGTTTTTTATGCTAATAAGCAATCAGATCACTCTGCGGTGTGGGAATCGTCGGCTTCTTATTATCCCTTGAGCCTGGCACTGCCAAAAACTCTATTTAGCTTTTCCTGAGCTAAATAATGCAGGGGGGATTACCGATTTAGCTGGAATACAGGTGGATACTTCTAGTTGCTGATCTCTTACTAGGACGGAGTATCATAATGATCTAATAAATTATAAAGTTCTCTTACCTGATCACGGCTTAAAGATTGGAATTTATTTTTGAAATCCTCAAACCCCAAATTAAACGCCAAACCCATGGATATTAAATAGGCATCCTCGTCATCATCATCTTGATTTTCGTTGTGACTATCCGACTCGTAAAGCATCCGGTAGGACCTCTGTTATTATTACAGTTACCTAAAAGGAATGTTAAAGCGATGCTTACCGCGTTTGTTTTTAACGTTCCTTTTGTAAGGAACATCTTTTGTAAGGAACATCCATGTAGAGTGACTTCCAAATTCGGGCTTCAGTTCTTTTGAAAAATTAGTAACACTAATAACTTCAAGTTTAACTTAAAGCCCAAGGCTTAGCAAACTGGTAGCAAAAAAGAATATTTTTTTGAGGTCAATAAACTGACAAATCCAGTATTAGAAACTTTTTTTCGAGTGCGTCATCTGGGGGCGCACAGACCTCTGAAAATATAACAAATTCATCGGCACCTTTTTTTTGAACCAGATAATAAGGCACATTGGTTGACATACGAGTTTGTTTGTAAGATATATTTTCAAGCACATCTATGCATTTAAACAGCATTCCTTCGAAAGCCTGCCACGGTCTTGCAGCACCGTCGTCTACTTCTATAAGGTATTCCTTGTCGACGCGAATAAAAAATTTGCAGCTTTCCTCGGGCCATACTATTGATTCATTAAGAATCAAGTTAGGGTCGTTCGTACTATATCGAACTTCTTTAGTTGCAACCGAAGGTAAAGATTCAATGATGTTAGGATCAATTTCTGTGGGGTGAACGTCTAAATAGTTCGCTAGCTTAACAACAGTTTGAGATGACATAGCTGTAATGCCATTTAGGTACTGACTCAACGCGCCCTGGGTCCATTTAAGTTGAGTCGCAGCTAGAGCTTGAGTAACCCTCATCTCTTTCTTGCGGATATTCCATATCCTCTTAAGATTACCTGCAATCTCAGTCTGACTCCCTGCCTCCATTTGCACTAACTCCAATTATATTTGGGATGAACCCGTTGATGACATTTCAGTTTTAGATAACTCGTCCTCCATAATGTTACTGACTTATTATATTAGCTGTAAAGATGTTTCCTAATATAATTCTAAGTTAGACTACGCCTCTAATGTTTTCATAATTATGCTAATTTTGTTAATGGATTCTGCAAGCTCTTCACTGGGTTCAGAGTCCGCAACGATCCCGCCACCGCCCCAGCAATGCATTTTTTGATTGCTCGCTAAAACAGTCCTTATGGCGATATTAGTATCCATTCTGCCGTTGCTGCTTATATATCCAATACTGCCGCAGTAAACAGAGCGTTTTAAAGGCTCAAGTTGTTCAATTATTTCCATGGCCCTTTTTTTCGGTGCGCCTGTTATTGAGCCCCCAGGAAAAGCATCTCGGAGGACATCCAGAGCGCTGCTGGTTGGTGATAATTTGCCAATTACCGTACTTACAAGATGATGAACATTGGGAAATGTTTCAAGAGCAAAGAGTGTTGGGACGTTAACAGACCCTGGAGTACAATTTTTGCTGAGGTCATTACGCAGCAGATCAACAATCATTACATTCTCCGCGCGATCTTTCTGGCTGTTCCGCAAAATTTCTGCATTTTGTGTGTCTTCTTCGGTAGATTTGCCTCTTGGGATGGTTCCTTTAATCGGTTTGGTCTCTACTGTGAACCCCTCAGCTGATTCATGTTTAGACACCTTTAAAAACCGCTCTGGAGACATAGATAAAATGGCTCTATCCGTCCATTTCCAAAAAGCTGAATAGGGCGCAGCTACAGTCTTTCTTAGTCTGAGGTAAGCATTCCATTCATCTCCCAAATAGGGTGCTGAAAAATGTTGGGCGAAGTTCGTTTGATAACAATCTCCACTGTTAATATATTCTTTGATTTGCTCAATATTTTCAAGATATTCATCAGCTCCGAGTGTCGCAGAGAACTCAGCAGTAAGTGCAAATTCACCTGCCAACTCACAATCCACTTGTTTTGATTTCTTTAATCGGTCTAGAACCTCGTTTCTAAGTTGTGCAGAACAGTTCTCATGAATGATGACCTGAGCTATCTGTTCATCATGATCTACTATGAGGGCCCATAAAAACCGACCAATCCTCATATCAGGAAAATCTACTGCCACTGCAGTTAAGTCAGGAATTTCGATGAAGCGCCTTCCTAAATCGTAGCCAAAGAAGCCTAAAAGACCCCCAGTAAATGCAAGATTTTCGTAACCCTCTTGTATCGGCTGTAAAGGTTCTAATATTTCTTGAGCAAGATCAAAAGGATCCCTCGTGCTTTGGGCAGTGCCCTGGCTATCAAAAATAGTAGAGGTGTTGCCTTTTGTTTCGATAATGATATCCGCTGAACTTGAGATAATATCAATGTTACCTTGAGAACTCGTGGGCCTGCCACTATCTAGCCAGATAGCCTCGGGCATATCCCTGATTGCATCAAAAAGTCCTGTGCAGTCGCAGACATAGGGTATTTCATGGCAGGTAACAGACTTCATTAGGCTTTAAGTTTTCCATCGTTCTGATTTAGTAGTTTGATCTAGCTCTAAGGCGGCTACTTTATGGATTAAATAGATTATACGCAATCATCAATTGACACTTTTAATGGTTTAATTCATCTTATCAACTTATATAAAAATAGGGTCAAAAACATGCTGATGATACGTAATGCTAACGCTGACCAAGATGCCAAAATGCTAACCCAGCATAACTGTGCCATGGCCTTGGAAACCGAAGGAAAAGTATTAGACATAGAGTCTGCAGAACTGGGTGTTCAAGGTCTGTTTGATAGGCCGCAATTCGGTTTTTATTTAGTTGCAGAAGTCGACGGACAACCGATTGCCAGTCTGATGGTTACCTATGAGTGGTCTGATTGGCGTAATGGCTTATTTTGGTGGATTCAATCAGTCTATGTAAAACCAGCTTTTAGGCGAGCAGGGGTGTATAAGAGTATGTACAAAAAGCTTAAGGCTATGGCGATTGCAGAAGTAACTCCGGTTTGCGGTTTTAGGCTCTATGCGGAAACAGAAAATATTGCTGCCCATAAAACCTATGAAAACAGTGGTATGCATCAGTGTGAATATCTAATGTTTGAAGAAACCGCGGTTTAAACCGGAAACAATCGACTCAGAAGCGCGGGCACAGCGGTTTCGACTCTCAATATCCGTGGGCCTAAATGCATAGGGTCAAAGCCAATTGCCGAGAGTTTTGTTACTTCGTAAGGGATAAACCCTCCTTCAGGGCCTATGGCTAAAGTTACTTGGCTGTTTAAGTTTATCGGACAGGGTTTTTTGGCTCCTGGATGAGCAATAATTGCTCTTGAGCCTCCGACGATGTCGGTTAGTTCATCCTCAACAAAAGGTTTAAACAGCTTACGCAGATGAACGGAGGGGAGGATGGTGTCCTTTGCCTGTTCTAGCCCCAGAATAAGCTGTTCCTCTATTGCTTGTGGTTGAAGAAACGGGGACTGCCAAAAGCTTTTTTCAACTCGGCTAGAATTTATTAAATAGACATTTTTTACGCCCATAGCGGCAATGGTTTGGAGGACTCTTCGCAACATTTTTGGTCGGGGAAGAGCAAGAATGACCGTTATTGGTAAAGGCTTAGGCGGTTGAGCACCCAGCTCTAATGAGATAGTGGCGTGCTCATCGGTTAGCGTGTTGATTTTGCCTCTACCCATAGTACCGTTTATTTCGCCTAAATTAAGAAAGTCACCCTCAGTTAACCGCTGCACTTGTGTAAGGTGATCTAACTGACGACCGCTGATCTTAGCGACGTTGTTTTCGATACTATCTGATTTAAGGAGCATTAGGTTCATAGCGGTAATTGTACCGGAAAATTATCTTTTCAGCCTCGATATCTAGTGCGATTGACAGGAAAACATCAATGGCCTAAAGTCTCACGTCGAGCTTGGCATGGACGCTGGCTTATCAAGCATTGGTGGTCTTTGTCGGGAGCCCTAGCCCAAAATAAACCAACTCAAAATAATCCAAAATAGAGGCAGATAATGTCAGATAAAATACCGAGAGATAATAGTAATGACTACACGGAGACTATGGCTGGCAGAAGGAGAGAATTTATCTCTGGAAAGACGTCGACGTCTTTAGATCATATTGGTCATTATTCTGTCGATCCTGGCTCAACCGCAGGAAATATTGAAAACTTTTTTGGAGTAGCTCAGATACCTATGGGTCTGATGGGTCCTTTACTTGTGAACGGTGAGCATGCTCAAGGCGAATTTTATGTTCCCATGGCGACCAGCGAGGGTACGTTGGTTGCAAGTTACAACCGTGGAGCGCGCCTAGTGCGAGAAGCTGGCGGGGTTACAGTTTCAGTAGTAGATGACGCCATGCAAAGAGCTCCAGTCTTTATTTTTAAAGATGCTAGAGAGGCACGTGATTTTGGAGTTTGGGTAGAAGAGAATTTCGACCAGATAGCAGCTCAAGCGGAGACAACAACTTCCTCCGGTAAACTGCGCAATATTCAACAATTTGCCGCTGCTCGAATGCGCTATTTGCGCTTTAATTACACTACAGGTGATGCAGCAGGGCAGAATATGGTTGGTAAAGCCACTTTTGTGGCCTGTGAATGGATTAAAGCTAACTACCCAGGAATTGAGCGTTATACCCTCTCAGGCGCCATGGACACGGATAAGAAGCATTCACAGCTTAATACTCTGCATACAAGAGGAAAGCGTGTTATCGCTGAGATAACCATTCCCAGCGGCTTACTTGAAAAAGTAATGGGCACAACCGCTGAAGCTTTGTATAAGGCCCGTTCTGTAAATCAGGTTGGCTCTTTACTTGCTGGTTCGATCAATACTGGAGCGCATTCTGCAAATGGTATTACTGCTACCTTTATTGCCACAGGGCAAGATGTTGCTAATGTTGCCGAATCCTCCGCGGCTATCGTTTATGCAGACCTAGACCATAACGGAAATTATTATTTGTCGATTACCATACCTTCGTTAATTGTCGCTACCTATGGAGGTGGTACGGGTTTACCCACGCAGCAAGAATGCCTCAAAATGATGGGGTGTAGCGGGGCCGGTAAAGTGAACAAACTAGCCGAAATTATTGGTGCGACAGTAATGGCAGGTGAAATCTCCTTAATGAGTGCCGTATTGGCCGGAGACTGGGTGACTAGTCATGACGCACTGGGGCGGAATCGATAATAGATTGAGCGTGCCTTTTGTAGTAATTGTGAGTGAGTTCACTATAATGGCGCCCCTCTGGGCTCGTAGTTCAATGGATAGAATAGGGACCTCCTAAGTCTTAGATGCAGGTTCGATTCCTGCCGAGCCCACCAATTTTTAGCGCGCTATTTAGCTAGTTAAAAGAGACAAAGCGCACGTCCTCAGTGCGCTATTTAGGTAATAACTTCAAACAAGACCTCTGATCGATTTGACGAACGTTGGTCTTTAGCCCAATCTATAAACTATGATTTCAATTTGAGTTACATATGAGCGAATTCCCAAAGTTTAGACAAGCTGATTACCCTAAACTCTATTTAGAGCAGACCGACAAAGATTTGGCGAAAAGTTTACATCCCAGCCTCCGCTATGCCTATTTTAAAACCATAGCTAAGGGTGGCAAATCTCTTATTCAATCGTGCAAAGATTTACATCTTGGTCGAGTAGTTTGTCATAAATCCTTACTGCCTGAGTTTGCCAACGATCCTATTGAACAAAAAAGGCTGCTGCGTGAAGCTCGTGTCTCTGCAATGTTGCAGCACCCTAATACTATGCCTACTTATGAAGTTGGCCGTGATCATCATGGAAACTGCTATTTCACCATGAAGCTAGTCCACGGCTATACGTTTCGAGAAATTATCGATTATCGAGAACGCTATGATGTGACGCAGCTCGTTAATATCATTATTCAAGTAGGTCATGCTCTGCAATACGCGCATACTCACGGTGTTGTCCACCGAGATATTAAACCGGAAAACATCCTTGTAGGCCCTTTTGGTGAAGTCCTGTTATTAGATTGGGGTTTGGCAAAGGTAAGAAGTGAGGAGGGCGCACCGTCGGATATAGACGACATGTCATCCGAAGCTCTGACGGAAGACCCAACAATGACTGGCTTTCAAAAGCTGCAGGGAACGATTGCATACATGTCCCCGGAGCAAATTAAAAAGGCTCCCGACATAGATGGCAGAACGGATATTTATAGTCTTGGTGTTGTGCTTTATGAGGCTTTAACCGGGGTTAAGCCGAGCTTGGGTGATACTATGGATAAGATAAAGGCAAGCACGCTAAATGATATTCCAATCATCCCATCAGAAATATCCACGACGCCTATATCAAAGGTATTAGATGACATTGTTATGCAGTGCTTGGCCAAAGATGCAAACAAACGGATGCAGAGTGTTGGAGAGCTAATACGCGTACTTAAAGAAGGTTTAGGGGTATAAATAGGCTATATTTAAAGCTTAGCCAGAATGAAAGAAATGTTATCTTGACCTCCACAATCCAGCGCTCTGTCCAGTAATTTTTCACCGTACTCATTTAGGCTATGTTTAAAGCCGATTGCGTAATCCAGCATTAACTCATCACTAACTTTGTCAGAGAGGCCATCAGTGCAGGCGAGGATAATATCACCGGGCGCGATTTGTGTGCTGTCAGAATCTGGCTTAATTAATAATATACTGCCGATTTTTTGAGTCAGTATACTGGGCGCTCGACGATATAAATCAGGTGCTAAGGTTGCATCAATTTTGTCTCTATCCAGTGTGTGGTCAGTGGTTAGCTGTTTAATGGTCTTATCTAAGCTTCTGATCAAGTAAATTCTAGAATCGCCCACCCAAGAGTAATGAAGTTGATCATCTGTAACCCATAGACAGGTCAGGGTTGTCCCCATAGAGCGATACTTTTCTTCGTTTCTCTGAATAGTAATGATTGTCTCATTAGCATACTTAATAGCATTGCCTAACTCACGGCAAGGATACTTATCTAACACATCTCCACTGGTCTGGCGCAGATATTCGATACAAGCATCGACTGCCAGTTGACTGGCAACTTCACCATAATCATTACCGCCCATACCATCTGCGATAGCTGCTATTTGCAAGGTTGAATCAATCTTGAGGAAATCTTCATTATTACGCCGAACTTTGCCGGGGTCGCTGCAGGAGAAAAATTGAATGTCAGAAGATATCGGCATGGACAACAGTTTACCGATTAACTCGATAAAATTCACCAGATGCACTGAAATGGGCAAAATTAGAGCCTAATAAGCTGTTCGATTAGAAGATTGACAGCGGATAGCTGATATTGCTTAAATCATTCGAGGAAAAAGGTTACCTACTAAAATTCCAATCACCAAGGCCCTACGCGTCATGGCACTAGAAGATCAACTTGAGATTGAAGAGCATGCTGAAGCCGCTGTATACGAGTTGGTAGGGCCATTAAATGAAACTAGTCAAGAAATTGGTGGTTTTATATGGCAAATAATAGCGAGCAACCTTCCTAGAGATCTACATTGGCAGTTTCTCGCTGTGACCTTAGTTCTTGCCGTCTTTATTTGGCTGGCTAGAAAGGGGCATGGTTCGCGAGGGGCGGATGGGAGAGAGCGACCAGCACCTTTACTGAAGTTTTTATTCCCGAGGGATATTTATACTCACATTTCAGCTCGAGTAGACATCTGGCTATGGGTTACCGAGAGAGTACTAAGACCACTTTGGTTCGTTGGTTTAATGGCGACTGTAGGCCCAAGTGCCGAGTCTGCGATGATATCTAGCCTACAATGGGCTATTGGAGCACCGCTAGGGCTAGAGGTCACTTATGGTTGGATGCTTTTATACAGCTTGGTTACTCTGCTTTGTTACGACTTCGTTTTTTTCATTATTCATTACACGATGCATAGAGTGCCGGCACTTTGGGCAGTCCATAAGGTGCACCATTCAGCTGAAGTATTAACCCCTCTTACACGCTACAGAGAGCACTTTTTAGCCGGCCCTATCTGGGCAGCCGGAAGCGCTCTCAGTTACGGGCTTGTTGGTGGAGTGTTTACTTGGCTGTTTGGCGGAGGCATAACAGCAGCGACCCTTTTTAATATAGGTTTCTTTTCACTACTCTTTGGATTTAACGGTTCTTTTCGCCATTACCATGTCCAATTCAATTATCCGCATTGGCTTTCCCTGTGGCTTCATAGTCCAGCGATGCACCACATACACCACAGTTACCTTGAACCCCACTGGGATAAAAACTTTGCAGCAGTGACCAGCATCTGGGATAGGCTCTTTGGAACGCTGTATATACCCGTTAAGGATGAATACACTCCTTGGGGTATTGGACCCAAAACACAGTCAGAGCACCGTACCTACTTGCAAAACACGTTGGGGCCATTTAATGACTGGTACAAAATGGTAAAAAAAGGAGACTCACCACAAGCTGGTGCAGTGCCGACTAAGAAGCCTATTAGTTAGGTAAAGAAATATTAGCTCAAGGGTACAAGAGCTATTTGTACAGGCCTCCCGCTTGATTCGAATCATTTGAATACATTTTTCTATCCAATCAAATATAATTAAATTGCTAGAGCGCTGTTACTAGGGAGGTGTATAAATGGGTTTGTTGGCGATTTATATTGGTTTGGCACTGTCGGTTTCTTTTTTATGCTCGCTATTGGAGGCAACGTTATTGTCACTTACTCCTACATTCTTAGAGAGCCTGGAGAACAAACGACCAAAACTAGGTTTGTTGTGGCGCAATTTTAAATCAGATATCGATAAACCTTTAGCTGCAATCCTATCGTTGAATACAATAGCTCATACTATTGGTGCTGCGGGTGCTGGGGCTCAAGCGACCAAGTTATTTGGAGAGTTATACTTCGGAATAATCTCTGCTGTTCTAACATTGTTGATACTCGTATTTTCAGAGATTATTCCCAAAACCCTTGGCGCTAGATATTGGCGTCAATTAGCGCCAATCTGTGGTTATATTCTTTGGTGGGTTCAATTTTTGATGTACCCCTTAGTCGTAATGGCGAAGATATTAACAGGCTGGATGGCTCCTAAGAGTGACGCTCCCACAGTATCAAGGGATGACTTCCATATGTTGGCCAACATGGGTCGCAGAGAAGGGGTTATCAATGCAGATGAGGCACGTGCGATAAATACGTTATTGGCTTTCAGAGGGTTGACTGCAAGAGATGTGATGACACCCAGAACAGTCATGGCTACATTGTGTGCGGCTATTCGAGTAGGAGACATTCTTCCTAGTGATCCATCCTTGAGATTTTCAAGAATTCCAATTTATAACAGCAATGATGATGATATTGTTGGCTTTGTCCGTAAAGACGATATATACAAAGAGGTCGCCGAAGGTCGTTTAGATACTAGACTTGACAGTCTTAAGCGGGAGCTATTGGGTGCTTTAGAGGTAAAAGCTTTGCCTGAACTGATGCAAACTATGGTTAATGAGCGGGTTTCGATATGCTTAGTTGTGAGCGAGTACGGTGATCCACTTGGGGTCGCTACAATGGAAGACCTAGTAGAAACCATGTTAGGTATGGAAATTGTTGATGAGTCAGATAGTCATATTGATATGCAAGAACGTGCTAGAGAGCTTTGGCGGCTGCGGGCTAACGCAGCGGGTCTAGAGCTCGGTCATGACGAATAATAGGTCGCATTTAGAACAAAAAATCGTGACATTTCTTTTTTAAAAATGGTTGTAAAATAGCGGCCCAATTTATTAGATGAAAAAAAAGCCCTTTAGGAAAAGGGCTTTTTTGTAGGCTTACTACTTAATTCTAATCATTAACTCATCTGAGTGCTCTAACACGTCCAATTTCATATCGGCTAGTTCATTCTCATGAATGACAGAAACAGCGGCGACTTTGGCTCCAAAATCAGCATAGCTGTCATACCCACAGACGAAATACCAAGCCTGCTCAGGGCCCCAGAAATGTTCCATCATATTGCACCCGCCAAATGCAGAGTCATAAGCACTAAAGATGGTTGACGCATTCGCTCTTTTTTCGTTATCAGTAAGATAAGGACCAAAGGTATAACGGGCCATAACTACATAAGGTGTTAGTTTTGTGAGATTTGTTTCAACCATCGCCACTAAATGGTCACTATGATTGCCATGAAGTTGCCTAGCTTCTCTTCCTGCAGGCTCATCAGTGTCATTGATTTCGCCAAAATGCTCCCAGCTATCAAAATAACAATAAGTATAAAATGCTCGTTCCCCACCGAATTGATGCCTTAGTAGGCCACAGTTATTAAAGCCACTGCTTTCAAGTGATGCTATACCTTTTTCAAGGCTCTTTGCTAAGGTAGCAGGATTAGTCCCTGCAGGAATGGTGTATGAAGATAGATAAGCAAAGTTGTTTCCCTTCATCTTGTGATTAGCTTCACCTTCTTCGTGGTGAGCACCTGTTACTGAAAAGCTAGCACTGATAAGTGCCAATAAAATAAGTAAGTTTTTCATAATTAATCCTCAAAGTCTGAAGCTTGTGTTTTGTGAACACCGCCGTAACTAGCTGGAGAATAATGGGCGCTTCGCAAAACCCAATTACCGTCCTCTTTTACCCAATTCATTGTTACTCGAGTTCTATAGTCATTCATCTTGCCATTACTACCCACCATGCCTTCTGAGTAGAAACGCACATGGACGACGTCATCCGCGATCGCAGTCGCTTCTGGATAAAAGTATTGCGTAATTGCATCACCACTTTTCTTCCACCCAGCAATTGTTTGGACTGCAGGTTGCTTGTGAAAGCTCCCATCTGAGTTAGTGTCCAAAGTGCCAGACTTACTCGAAAGTGCTATTACTGCTTTAAAATCTCGGGTATTGCGAGCATCCATATAGGCCGACAAAGCCTCTAAAACCTCAGACTCACTAGAATCTGAGTGTTGATCTGCATAAGACAAATTACCTAAGCTCATAATAATCAATATTAGTGTCGCTGCTAACTTTTCCATGTATGACTCCTCTTGTTAAAATTATTTGTGCACCCGATGTTATCAGATAGCCAATCATAAGTGCATATTTATAGACTAGCACCTCATTTGAAACTTTGTGAGCTATTTTTAGGAAACTGACTATTTCGCAATAGTGATGGCCATGAAGATCAAGAAATCGTTAATTCAAAACTTTGTAGCTAACACTTAGTGGATATTCGTAGGCATTTACACTCCCGCCATCGATAAGCACGCATTCTAGCTTTGAGGTTGTACTTCAATACAATGTGTACCGTTCAGTGGGGAGGTGTAAAGAAGTGGCCAAGCCTTACTAGACGCTTTACGAAGCTTACATGGACAGGCTTAAGACAACTTTAATTACCGTAAGTTGTCGTTTCCGATCTTTTGTATGCTGTCATTGTATTTCGGTAAGTAACAGAACAACAACTAGACACAGGATTGGGGGGACAGATAGAAGTCCTATTGCGAATAATTTGACCTCGCGGTTTACTCGAGTCATTACAGTTCTTCCTTTTATAACAGTGATGTTGGGCATCAATTTAAGGGACTGCTTGGCAAGTCTTTTTGATCTAGATCTATAAACGAGTGGATTGTTGAAGAACTTTTAAGTTATCTGTTAAGGAGACTCAGATAGATTTAATTAGACTGAGGTGTCGTACAGGTAAATAAAAGCTAGCGAATAAAAAAACCCCTGCAGAAACAGAGGTTTAATTAATTTAAATGGCGGTGGGATAGTCCCCATAACCGTACTATTCAAGCCTCTTATAGCAATCTTTAAATATTAACAGAAAGGTTAACATAGCTGACTTTTAGGGGAA
>ENA-ORDA01000918-ORDA01000918.1-marine-metagenome-genome-assembly--contig:-NODE-918-length-27245-cov-6.327959_pt1 | contig 27245 bp, 28 predicted proteins | sample MGYA00237778_ERZ508506 | MGnify/ENA primary metagenome ERZ508506 (study PRJEB26177, sample SAMN06267891) | marine metagenome | isolation source: Monterey Bay, California, USA | place: Pacific... | reverse complement strand
ACAGAAATCGTTCTGTTACCCTACGATCCTAGTGATCCCGGGTGCTAATACGACCACCACATAAATTTAAAGCGGGCCAATAGCCCGCTTTTTTTATACATACCCGTTCGATTTAAAATACTGTACCACTGCTTCTTTCATCAATATGGTTTGCTCACCCGCTTTTAAGTTTGGCAGTGGCTTTAGCGATTTAAAGTGTGGCCAACCTTCGTCATCTCGCTTTTCAAATTCGTAATAGCCAAACGGTTCTAAAATGGTACATATCGCAATATGAAGCACGTTAATCTTTACGTCTTTTTTCATTTTTATGTATCCCATTTGAAGCTCTTGCGTACCGATCAGCAGCAACACTCCGTCTAAGTCTAAATCACCGTCTCCCGGGAACTGTTTCGTAAGTTTCTTTACTAATTCCTCCCAATCCTGCTTTAATTCTTCGCTTCTCATTAATTTGCCGTCATTATGGTTGGACTAGACCTTGTTATCGTTGTTTTCTGCGCCTTTCTTGTTGCTAAAGGTATATGGAAAGGCTTTGTAAAAGAAATTGCCGGAATCGTCGCTGTAATAGGCGGTGTCGCCGTCTCTTTTCTATTTCATGCTCAGGTGCAGCCGTATGTATCTAGGTTTGTAGGAGAAACGTACGTTCAACTGGTTTCGTACGTAATCATTTTCCTGGGTTTCTACCTGATTGTAATGATGCTGGGCAAGCTCCTAGACAAAATACTTCGTTCCATTATGCTTGGCGGCATCAACCGGGTACTTGGCGCGTTATTTGGGCTAATTAAAGCCTGTTTTTGGCTGACTCTTTTAACGTTTGCTTACACGAAAATTCATCTTGGCATTGGGTTCAACCACCCGGTGTGGGTGACCGATTCTATTTGTTATCCCTTCTTGCTCGACTTCGTTAGTGTTGGCGAAAGCTTGATACCGGCTTAACGCAGCGCAGCTACCCCAGGAAGTGTTTTGCCTTCAAGAAACTCTAACATCGCGCCACCACCGGTACTGATGTAGCTTACCTTTTCGGAATAGCCGAATTTATTCACCGCAGCGACACTGTCGCCTCCACCAATAAGTGAGAACGCGCCGTTTGCTGTTGCGTCCGCCACTGCTTGCGCTACGGCTTTTGTTCCGCCTGCGTAATTCTCAAATTCAAACACGCCCATAGGGCCGTTCCAAATAATGGTTTTGCTCGATGCCAATGCCTCTAAAGCGTTTACAACACTTCGCGGACCATTGTCTAAGCCCATATAACCCTCAGGAATCTCACCTATAGGACAAACGCGTTCGGCTGGCGTGTCCGCAAAGTCTTTCGTTATAAGCGTGTCCACAGGAATCAAAAGATTACATCCCTTCGCTTTGGCTTCCGCAATAAGTTGCTTCGCTAAATCCAGTTTATCGTCTTCGACTAAAGACGTTCCTATGGCGCCACCCATGGCCTTCACAAACGTAAAACCCATACCGCCGCCTATTATCACAGTGCCAACGTTGTCAATCATATTGGTAATAACGCCAATTTTTGAGCTAACCTTAGCGCCACCAATTATCGCAACAGTCGAATCACGATCGCTGCCTAAAGCTTTTGAAATGCTTTCTACCTCGGCATTCATCAAGTCGCCGAATCCTTTGTTCTCTTTTGAGAAAAATTGCGCTACAATCGCTGTTGAAGCGTGCGCCCTATGGGCTGTTCCAAAGGCGTCGTTCAAATAGATATCGCCTAATGCTGCTAATGCTTCAGCAAATCCTTTATCGCCAGTCGTCTCTTCTTTGTAATAACGTAGGTTCTCCAATAAAACCGCTTCTCCTGCCTTTGCTTTAGCAACTGCGGCGGCGGCGACATCGCCGATACAGTCTTCTGCAAAATGAACTGTGGCCCCAACAGCCTTCTCTACTTCATCAACCAAGGCACTCAAAGACATTTTAGGAACTCGCTCTCCGCCTGGACGGCCTAAATGGCTCATCAAAACAGGGATTCCACCTTCAGCCAACACTTTTTTTATCGTTGGTGCCGCTGCCATGATTCGTGTATTGTCAGTCACAGCAAGGTTTTCATCCTGCGGTACGTTAAAGTCAACGCGGATTAGAACTTTCTTATCTTTAAAGTCGAAGCTTTTCATATATTTTTGAGTGTTAATTCAGCGCCCAATTTACTACCCAATTTTCACTCTACATTAGATGTTCAGCATATATAACAACCAGGGTTTGATGGACCAATTATTTGCTGCACACGGTGGCAAAAAACTGCATCACGCAAATCTTATTTATGGCGGCGCCGGCGAAGATCCTTTGGGCATTGCACTAAGGCTCTCAGCTATACTTCTGTGTGAAACAAATACAGCTTGCGGAACTTGCCGAAGCTGCAAAAGAGTTGAGAAACTAGAACATCCCGATTTGAACTTTACCTTTCCTTTCGTAAGCGGGGGAAACACGGGTACGGCAGACGACTTTTTAAGAGAGTTTAGAAGCGCACTTTTGAAAAACCCGTTTCTCGATCCCGATAGTTGGCAAAGACAAATCACCAGTAAAAATCAACAATTACAAATCCCTGTAAAAGAGATTCAAAACCTTCAGCAAAAACTAAGCTTAACAGCGGCAGAAGGGGGTAACAGAGTCTTAATTATCTGGATGCCTGAACAGATCAAAGCCGCTGCATCAAATAAGCTGTTAAAGCTCATAGAGGAGCCGCTGCCAAATACATTTATTATACTCGTTTCACACAGAAAGAACAAGCTTCTTCCTACGATAGTGTCGAGATGCGCGCCCTGGTCTTGCAAACCCCTAAATGAATCTTCGTTCAACCAACACTTCGCGAACAGCCCGGGGCAAACAAAAAGATTATTAAGCATGGTCTTCGCGCCCAATCTGGGAGCCGCAATAACCGCTTATGATGATCCCGAGAGTACTCAAATTGATCGTTTTGCCGAATGGATGAGAACCTGCTACAAGGGTGTGCCTGTAGAAATCACATCCGCAGTTAACGAGCTTGCTTCTCTACCAAAAGAATCGGTTAAAACACTGATATTAAGGTCTTTACACTTTTTAGAGCGTGGGTTTTATCACAACGTGCAAAACACCTCTACTAACGCAACAGACCTCGGCGAAATAAACGTTCAGAAATTAAGTAGCGCGGTGGTTCCAAAGGGTGCCGCAGATATAACACAATCGCTTAGCGCTTGTCTACTGGATCTAGAAAGAAACATCCATGTAAAAACAACATTGACGCACACCTCGTATGCGCTTCACAGTGCCTTCCGTGGTAACTAAACCTTCTTAAAGATGTATATCAAGGAGCTCTTGTTGTCTTTTCCTCCTTTTATATTGCTGATTGTTCCTTGTATAAGACCCTTCAACCAATGCTTTATCTTCTTAGTTGGAGCCTCCTCTTTATACTGTTCACTGATTAGGCTTATGTAATAACTGTCTAAAGACATTGGCAGCACCCTGTGAAGCTTAAAACCGTTGCGCTCTACTGCGCTCTTCATGCTCTTCTTGGTAAAGTGGTGAACGTGTATAGGTATGTCCCAAGCTGCCCAATGTGCGCCATAGTGCCTTGCATCATGGCTTTCAGGATTTGGAACAGCAATAATCAAGGTGGCGCTATCCGACATCTTCGCCTTGAATCCCTCGAGTAATTCGTTTAGATCATAAACGTGCTCTAATACATGCCACATCGTTATAGAGTCTACAGGTGCTTTTACTTCTTCTATAGAGCCGAAAACGTTTCCAAACTTAGCGGCTTTTGTACGAGCGGCGCGGTTTATTTCCACTCCCTGAACACTGTATCCCTTGTGGACCATTTTCTCAAGAAACTGACCGGTACCACAACCATAGTCTAAAAGTGATTTTCCCTTAGCATATTTTGCAACGTACCCGTACTTCCAGTTAAGGTTGATTCCTCGTAAAGTTTGGTACACTTTTGCAAAGACCGAAGTAGCGTCATCTGTGTGGCTAATATAATCGGGGTTGTCATAGTAGGGTCCCACAAAATCCTCCTTAACACGCGGGTTCGTAAACAAGTGGCTGCAGTCTTTGCAAGACCAAATATCAAATTCTTCTTTGCTGGTGCTGTGGTCTTTAACCGTGTGTTTAAACGATATAGTCTTTCCCAGGCACGCGGGGCAATGTCTTAATTCCTCTCTCATATTGTTTCACGTGAAACCATTACCTACCCATATAAATGAGTAATACATGTATATCGCTTTGACTTATACCGCTTATTCGGGATGCTTGTGCTATCGTCGCTGGCTCTATCGTTTTAAGCTTATCTCTGCCCTCATAACTTAAGCCCTTTACCTTATCGTAATCAAATTTCTCCGGTATAGCCTTGTTATTTAAGCGTTTCATTTTTGCTACACTCTCGCGCTCGCGTTGTATATATCCGCCGTATTTGATATCAATTTCTAGTTGTTCTATAACCTCGGGCTGCCACCAATTTGCCGCTTCCAACCTAGCTCTAAAATCTTTTAGCCCTAGGTTTGGACGTGCCACTAGTTTGCGTGTCTTAATTTTTTCAGAAGCTTTTTTCTCTCCTTTTTCTTCTAAAACTTGGTTTATAAAGTTTAGTGGTAAGTTTTTCTCTAGCGCTTTATTTCCATCCGCTATTAGCCGTTCTTTTTCGTCAAGAATCGCAATTCGCTTGTTCGAGGCTAAGCCAATTTCATGGCCTAATTTCGTCAGTCTTATATCTGCATTGTCCTGACGTAATAACAACCTATATTCCGCTCTAGAAGTAAACATTCTATAGGGCTCTTCCGTGCCTTTGGTGATAAGATCATCAATCAGCACGCCAATGTAAGCATCGTTTCTGCCTAATATGAAGGGTGCGTCCCCTCTGGTTTTTAAAACTGCATTTACCCCGGCCATGAGTCCTTGACACGCGGCCTCCTCATAACCCGTGGTTCCATTGATTTGGCCCGCAAAATACAAGCCGCTCACCAGTTTAGTTTCAAGCGTGTGCTTAAGTTGAGTGGGGGGGAAATAGTCGTATTCTATCGCATACCCGGGTCGGAAAAACTTAGCCTTTTCGAACCCTTTCACTTTATGTAAAGCCTCATATTGAATTTCCACAGGCAAGCTAGAGCTAAAGCCGTTTACATAGACCTCTACCGTATTCCACCCTTCGGGCTCCACGAAAATTTGATGCGACGTTTTATCCGAAAAGCGGTCAATTTTATCCTCTATGGATGGGCAGTATCGTGGGCCGGTTCCTCGAATCGACCCGTTGAACAACGGCGATCGGTCGAAACCTTTCTTAAGAACATCGTGGACCTCTTGAGAGGTGTGTGTTATCCAACAACTTCTTTGTTTTTTGAGCGCATAATCGCCCTCAAAACTAAATTGGCCTGGGCGCTCATCGCCGGGCTGCTCTTCCATAACTGAGAAATCCAAAGAGCGGCCATCTATTCTCGGCGGGGTGCCCGTCTTCATTCTCCCCGCTTCAAAACCCATGGCCACTAACTCTTCGGTTATACCCGTGCTCGCGCGTTCTCCCGCTCTACCACCGCCAAAATTCTGATCACCAACATGAATAAGGCCGTTCATGAACGTACCTGAGGTAAGCACAACCGTTTGCGCCTCAAAAGTCAGACCTAACGCTGTTCTTACCCCGTGAACGGTGTTGTCACTTACGTTTAATCCCGTTACCATGTCCTGAAACATGTTCAGTCCAGGTGTTTCTTCAAGGAGCTCTCTCCAATACTGCGCAAACAACATACGGTCACTCTGAACACGGGGGCTCCACATAGCGGGGCCCTTACTCCTGTTGAGCATACGAAATTGTATCATGCTTTTATCTGTTATGCGTGCACTACCTCCCCCAAGGGCGTCTATCTCTCGCACAATCTGGCCTTTTGCTACTCCTCCCATAGCTGGGTTGCAACTCATTTGTCCAATGGTCTGCATATTCATTGTAATCATGAGCACATTAGCGCCCATTTTCGCTGCGCTGTATGCTGCCTCGCAACCAGCATGACCACCACCAACTACAATTACATCATATTTTTCGTCAAGAACCATGTTTATCTATATAAGCCAATACCTCATCTTCTTTACTGCGCATCGCTTTTTCTTCTTCTTCTGTTTTGTCTTTAAATCCTATCAAATGTAGAATGCCGTGCGCAACCACCCTTGTTAGTTCAGACTCATAGCTCAAACCTAGGGCCAACGCGTTTTCCTCAACGCGTTCTAAACTCACATACAATTCACCACTGATCTTATTGCCCCTTGAGTAGTCAAACGTTATAATATCAGTATAGTAATCGTGTTCCAGGTGTTTTTTGTTTATGGACAGCAGCTCTTCGTCTGATACTCCATAAACATCTATTTTTTTTAGACGCGTGGATGGGTGGAGCTGATGTATAGCACTCTTTACACTGTCTACCAAACTTGTATCTATACTCATACTTATCGCTTCTTCAGTACAGGCAAAGGTAAGTCGGTCTCTTTAGATTCTAACACCTTAAAATCAATGGCTTCTCCTTCTTGCGAATTTGATTCATCGCCTGATTCACTATCCCGCAAATCTCCTAATTCCTTTTTGTTAAACACACTCTCTTCCACACGCCATAAGCGGTCTTCTAGCTCGTTTAAATCTTCAGAAGAAATATCGATGTTGAACAGCAGCTCTTTCTTCATTCGTTCAAGATCATCATTCATCTTTCCAGTGCGCTCTCCTTGTTTTTCTAAGGCTTCACTTGCCGCTTCTATTCGCTTTAACAACTCTTTTTCCCCGGGCCTCCCTGTTGAACCGGGTTTTGTTCCATTTTTGCCCTTCTCTGGTTCTCCCGACTTTCCTTTTTCTCTTCCTCCCGGCTTCTTTGATGGTTTAGATAATCCTTTTTCGCCTTCTTTCCCTTTTCCAGCTGACGCCGGTTTTCCTGAGGATCCTGGTTTTCCTTTCTTACAATTCTTTTTTGCTTGATTTAAATTCGATTTCTCGCTCTCTAAAAGAAGGTATAGGGTTTGGTTAATATCATTTAAAGCCGCGACCGCGTAACCCACATCAGACGCTATGTCCTTGCCGCTAATAGACTTTTTTTCAAGCGATTGCATCGAACGTTCTAATGCCGTACGTTTTTCGGATAGCAGTTGGTTTAATTTCGGTTCGTGTATTAATAACAGGTCTAAACTATCTTTAATTGCCTTTTCGTTTGATAATACTAATTGCTGCGATCGTGCTTTATTGACGGCTAAGGACAACTCTTGTAAACTCTCTTGAAAAACACTTATCACCCAGCCGTTTTTTAGAAGACGCTTAATTCTTGATACATTATCTTCTTGTACCTCAGCTACTTCGTTTGCTAACAACTCTTTTAGCTTTTTGCTTGCCTCTTGCGCTTGTTCTTCCCTGGTTTTACCTTCCTTCTTAATGTTCTTCATAAGATCCACAGGTTCTTTTGTCTCCTTACGACTAAGCTCTTCTAAAGCGGCAGCGGCAGTTACTAAAGCACTGTCGAGTTCTTTATTGCGTAATGAATCTACTTCACTTAATAATTCAACGGCCTCTTCCATCCGCCATAACCCATCTAATCGCTCAAGTAGTCTTTCTAACGGCTCTTTCTCTAATTCTTCTTTCGTCGGATAACGCCTATTCTTAACTGACTCGTTAGTTAGTTCCTCTGGTGATTCTCTTTCTAATTGCTTTTGCGTTCTAAACTTTTTTAGTGTCTCCGTTTTGTTTTCAGCAGACGACTTTCGGAGCGTTTGATCAGAGGCTGCTACTAACAGCTGCGTTGCGCTAAGAGAGGGTCTTCGCACTTCTCTTTGACTCACCCCGTTGTTTTTATCAGTCGCTTTTATTTTTACAGTTGTGTTTGCGTTCCAGGCTATTTTTATGATTGCACGCACACCCTTACTAATAATTTGCTCATATTCTACTTCAATATTCTTTATCCCATAATCATCATTCACAAGCAGCATGAGTGAATCATTCGTGTTTCTAACCACAGTGATTGTTGGTGGTAAATCTTCTATTAATATGCTTGGTAAAACTCTCCTCCAATAATCTGTACTTAATTCAATACCCCCTCCGTCCCATACAAAAGCCTCTTCCTTTGTTTCACGTGAAACATTGATTCTAATTTTATCTCTTAGCACACCTTGATAGGCTAGGGATATAGTCGAGCCTTTAAATGCTTTTATAGTGTCCTGGGCAGTGTAACTAGATAGATTGAGATATTTCGGTGGTTCTATATATGCGCTCCATGAGGTTAATTTTGGGATGCTGTCACAAATAATTCTTTGGTTTTGATAAAAACGACCATTGAGTTCCCAATAAATCGTTTCGTTTTTCCTTATCAATACTCTTTCGGTAATACTCCCTTTATAAAAAGGTGTAAGGCGCGGATGATTCAACTCTAAAACTTCGTTGAATAACGTGTGAACAGTATCTTTTATATCTAGTAAAACGGCCTCACGTGTGTAGGTACCGCTAACAATCTCATCCTTACCTTCAGTTAAAATTGATTTTGGACTTACTAAGATTGTTAACACTAAAAGTGCTAGTGCCCAAATTATCGTGGCAAACGGTATGTTTTTTTTCAGTGTCTTTTTAAATACAGGTAATTCTAAGTAGACCTTTTTTAACACAACAACTTGTGCCCACTTATCCAACTCGTTTTTAGATAATCCTGTTAGTTCATCGAGCCTTCCATTATCATAACTCTTTATACTCTTGGCTACACTATTTAAGGAATAGTAATTACTCCATATTGCTTGTATCAAATAACGAATTGGCCAAAATAAGAAAGCAACTAAAGTCAGTACCAGCAGGATTCCTACTATCTTTCTAAATACAACAAGCTCTGGAATGAAATAATGGTTGTACAGCGCTAGCACAATAGCCTCAACAACACTAAATAATAACAATAAAACACTGTAATACAATGACTTACGTAGATAAACTACGCGTAAAAAACGCTGTAATTCTTGTAACTCTGTCATTATTGATTACTAACTGTTCACTTATAAAGGAAATAGAAACAAACGTCCCTAATTATAAATTGGTCCAAATGGGACGGAGTAAAAATCCCGCAGTATTATTTTTTCAAGATAGTTATTGCATAAAGAACGATTCTATTACGAATTGGTTCTTAAAAAATAATTATCAAGTCATTGTCGCTGAGCGCTCGAATACAGACCCTTTGTTTGTTTTAAATACTGATCACCCATTCATCCGTGAGCTGGATGGACTAGCGCTTATCACTGATTTAAAATCATATCCAATCGAATATGTAGCTGCCTCAGGTTTAGAAGTGCACGCAACCGTGAATTGGTTTGTAAATACAGATGTTAAAGGCGGGTTTTTATTTCCTTTTTATAAAGGAAGCTTCAAGGAGTATTTAGTGGAATGTATATATAAAAATAATGAGGTACTTCCTAGTTATCCCAGTCAAATAACACCAATAGAATTAATAAACCTCTTAGAAACATTACCTCCTCCAAGTGGAACCTATGGTAATTATTCTCTACGATTCTTACAGGAGATCTGGGAGCAACAAGCTAAGGTTAAACTCACCTCCTATGAAGGCAAATTAATCTATCAAATCGTTAAATAGATCAACAACAAGCTATTTTACCTACCCTTCTTTGATGACGTCCACCTTCAAATTTCTGAGTTAAAAACTCTGAAACAATCAATTTTGCCTCTTCAGTTGAAATAAACCGTGCGGGTATTGCTACAATATTTGCGTCGTTGTGTTGACGAGCGAGCGCTGCAATCTCTGGGGTCCAGCATAAAGCGCCCCGAATGCTTTGATGTTTATTAACTGTCATGTTTATACCATTGCCTGAACCACAGATGACAACACCTAAATCCGCCTGACCTTGATCTACAGCTGATGCAACTGCATGACCATAGTCTGGATAATCAACACTTTCATTTGAGAAAGGACCTTTATCAAGTACCTCGTGTGATAATTCTGTTATTAATTGAATCAATACATCTTTTAACTCAACACCTGCATGGTCAGTTCCAATTGCTATTTTCATGGGTCGTAAATTTCTTTAAAGGTCGTAAATGTTGTGAATTACTCTGTGTGTAAATATGGATAAGTACATCATATCCTCTTAAAACTTTCTCTTGTTTATTTCAAAGTTTTACTTAATTGAAAAAAAAATTGACATAAGCTTTCGGACTTAGAAAATCTTCTCTGTCATTTATAAACTTATAAAGAAGAGATATACCCCACACTCAATTTTTAATTTATCAACTAACACTAGTTAACTTCATAATTAACAGAACAACTAATATTTTTATAATTTATTCAAAATCAATATTTTAATTAATAGTCAAATTGTTAATAAACTGTATTCTTGGTTCAATATTAAAAATAGCAACGTGAGTTATCACGGTTATCAACAGACTATATATATTACTATATATCTTTTAACATGAATACATATATAAATAGAGGAGACTGGATAGTTAAAAACTCTAAGGAGGTTTACGATAATCCTTGGATCACTGTACGTCACTCTGATGTTATTACTCCAGGAGATACTGATGGTATTTACGGTGAGGTAAACTTTAAAAATCTTGCAATTGGAATTATTCCAATAGATCAAAATGGATATACTTGGCGTGTAGGTCAATTTAGATTTCCATTAAATACCTACAGTTGGGAAATTCCTGAGGGAGGTGGCCCTATTGGAATAGATCCTTTGGAAAGTGCGAAACGCGAGTTACTAGAGGAAGTGGGTTATGCAGCTGAAGAATGGAATGAATTTCTTCAGATGGATCTAAGTAATAGCGTGACAAATGAACGTGCTGTAGTCTTCTTAGCTGAATCTTTAACCTTTTTAAGTACAAATCATGAAGACACAGAAAATCTTCGCTTAGAACGCTTGCATTTTAGTACACTTTACAATCAAGTGATAAAAGGAGAAATAACAGACAGTATTAGTGTAGCCGCAGTGTTGAAATTAGCTGTACTTCGACCGGAGTTTTTAGAAATTAAGAAGTGATCTAAACCGTTCAAACACTACCTCTACTGCAACTTCATTTGGGTGAGTACCGTTATCTTTAAAATAGCTGTAATCCCGTAACTCATCTGTAATTATCTCATAACTTGGAAAATAAAAGCAATTAGAATTTTGTTTTATTAATGATTTTATACCCAGTCGTAAAATAGATTTACTGATAAAATTTTCCTCTAACCCTACCTTTGTATATTTTACTGGGCTCACAGTAAAGATGATTTTCCAATTTTTAGGTAATAAAGATAAAACAGATCTCCAAGCGTCTTCGATCTCATGACCATTTAATAAACGCCGTTTAAAAAGATGTTGAGGTAATTTATGGCAGTTATTCACTACCGTACCTTCTATTTCCCAGTAGTGGGCAGTTCCAAATGAAATAATAAGAATAGGATGCTCAATTTGATTTAAATGAATTAATGTTTTTTTACGCGCCGACTCAATATCCTGGTCAAGAATAAATAAGTCTTTATGTTGAAATTTATTTGCAGCATCGAGTTGATGGTAAATTCCATTATGGAGAAAACTTGGGTTGAAAACAAATGTTGAGTCAAGTAACCAATTCAACTGATGTGCTATACTTACAGGATTAAAAGATGTACCCAGAGGATTATACTGGTAGGGTATATTCATTCTTTCTAAGGGTACAGTAAGATTCTGCACGAAACAACTACCTAATCCAAAAAATAAAAAAGGAGGACTCGATTCAACGGGTCCTCCAAGTTTTACAGGTGTAATCACGGTTTAAAGATTAAATTCAATGCCCTGTGCTAAAGGTAAATCACTTCCGTAATTAATAGTGTTTGTTTGTCTTCTCATATAAGCTTTCCAAGCATCTGAACCACTTTCGCGACCTCCGCCTGTTTCTTTTTCACCACCAAAAGCACCACCAATTTCGGCGCCGGAAGTTCCTATATTAACATTAGCTATACCGCAGTCTGATCCACTCTCACTCAAGAAAATATGTGCCTCACGCATATTATTAGTCATGATAGCTGAAGATAAACCTTGTTGAACACCGTTTTGAAGTTCTAAAGCGTCGTGTACATCTCCAGAGTATTTAATTAAGTAAAGAATAGGTGCGAAAGTTTCTGTTTGTACAGCATCGTACTCATTTTTAGCTTCAATAATACAGGGCTTCACGTATAATCCATTTTCATAAATTCCACCGCTCAGAACCGTACCACCACAAAGGACTTTCCCACCTTCTTTTTGAGCATTCTCAATAGTATTTAAGAATGCAGCAACAGCATCTGCATCGGTCAATGGACCCACATGATTTGATTCATCAAGTGGGCTTCCAATTTTTAATTGGTCGTAAGCTCCGACCAATGCATCGCGAACTTTATTGTAGACAGATTCGTGTATAATCAGACGACGAGTCGATGTACAACGTTGTCCACACGTTCCAACAGCCCCAAAAACAGCTCCAGTAACTGTCATTTTTAAATCAGAACTAGGTGTAATAATGATTGCATTATTTCCCCCTAATTCAAGAATACTTTTTCCAAATCGCTGGGCAACTGCTGCACCAACAATTCTTCCCATACGTGTCGAGCCTGTTGCTGAAACCAAAGGAATACGTGTATCCTTAGTTATCCACTCTCCAACTGTATAATCTCCATTGATAATAGAAGAAATACCTTCAGGTAAATTATTATCAGAAGCTATTTTATTCCAGATGTGTTGGCAAGCGACGGAGCAAAGCGGTGACTTTTCAGAAGCTTTCCAAACAACTGTATTACCACAAACTAGTGCTAATGCAAAATTCCAGGACCATACTGCAACTGGGAAATTAAAAGCGGAGATTACACCAACTACTCCGAGTGGATGCCATTGCTCCATCATGTGATGATCAAGGCGCTCACTTTTAATTGTTAATCCATACAATTGGCGTGACAGACCTACTGCAAAATCACAAATGTCAATCATTTCTTGGACCTCACCGAGACCTTCCTGATAGCTTTTACCCATTTCTAATGAAACAAGTGCACCTAGCATCTCTTTTTGGTTCCGCAGCTCATTTCCAAACTGTCTAATATATTCACCACGTTGAGGAGCGGGAACGTTTCGCCAATCCTTAAAAGCGCTTTGTGCAGCGGATATAGCTGTATTGTATTGTTCTTCCGTAGTAACACTAACATCACCTAAATGCGCAGAGTCAATAGGTGAATATGAAGCTATCCACTCACTGGAATTATGCCATTGATTACCTGTAGACGTTCCCGCGTTTTTTGCTTCTAAGCCTAGGTTTTTTAAAATACTGGTCGCTGTAAAATTTCCCATGTTCTTGTTTTAGGTGAGCGTATAAAATTAAACATAACGAACGACTTTTGTTGTATTCTAAAAATAGCTTTACTGATTTTTTAAGTAGTCTTCCTGTTCCTTACCTTTGTTATTTAGAATTAATTTAAATAAGATGCGTTTTTCCCCTATTATTCTAGTGTTAGCATTTGTTTTTGGATCGTGTTCAACACCTCAAAACGAAGCTGTTACACACACTAGTTCGAAACCAAAAGTGCTGTGTACAACCAGTATAATGGCAGATTGGCTGACTCATATTTCTGGGGATGCATTTGAGGTTACAGCTTTACTTGATAAAGGAATTGATCCGCACACCTATAAGCCGAGCAAGCGTGATTTAGACGCTATTCGAGCTGCAGATGTAATCGTTTATCACGGTGTTCATTTGGAAGGTAAAATCATTGATGTTCTAGAAAAAATTGATGATAAGCTTATTATTGATGCAGCGGCACATGTTCCAGACTCTATAATTATAAGTGACCCAAACTTTCCAGCGAGTAAGGATCCACACTATTGGTTTGACACAGAGTTGGTCCAATTTATAGTTGGTGATCTTGCTCAACAACTTATAGCAGCTTATCCAGAAACAGTAGATGAAGTTATGAGCGCTTCTGTAAACTATCAACAAGAAATTTTAGCGGCCGCAGATTCAGTACAAAAAATCATAGAAACTATTCCCCCTGAACAACGATTAGTTATAACGACTCACGATGCTTTAAGTTATTTTGCACGGACTTTTGGTATGCAGGTACGGACCCTGCAGGGCGCCTCGACAGTGAGTGAATTCGGTTTACGAGAAATCACAGAATTAGTTGATTTCATTTGCTATAATAAGGTTCCGGCTATTTTTTTAGAGAACATTGTAAGTCCTCAAGCCATGGAAAGTGTTCAGCGCGGCTGTCAAGACAAAGGGTTTAATGTGGTTCTAGGCCCGGAACTATTGAGCGATTCTTTAGGCCCAGAAGCAAATCAAGATACATACGTTGAAATGCTTTTGTTTAACGCAACACTTTTAAAAACGTATTTAGCACGCTAGTTTGGACCTCTTTTTTAAATACCTAACGCTTCAAGAACCCAATGTGCGCTACGTAGCATTGGCCGCGCTATTATTAGGCGGTGTTTCTGGAGCAGTAGGTAGTTTTAATTTTTTAAGAAAGAAAACCTTGGTGGGAGAAACCGTAGCGCACAGTATGCTTCCAGGCGTGCTTATTGCCTTTCTTTTAAGCGGTGTGAAAAACCCATATGTGCTGATCATAGGCGCCGCAACAAGTGGTTGGTTAAGCATTTTGCTTGTGGATTACATCACGCAACAAAGTAAAATTAAAGGCGATAGTGCCCTAGCTATCGTGCTCTCAAGCTTTTTCGGTTTTGGTATTGTTTTATTGACCGTGATACAGTCGAATTACGGCGGTGAACAAAGTGGCTTAGACCACTATATTTTTGGAAATGCAGCTGCAATGACTCCCGGGGACAGCACTGCTTTTGCTTGGGTTTCAGCCTTAGTGTTGATTTTGGTTTTTAGTTTTTATCACAGTATTAAATCAGTTGTATTTAACCTCGAATATGCCGATGCTATAGGTATTAACGTAAAATTTATCGACGGCTTGATCAGTTTCATTACCATTTTGAGCATCTCTGTAGGTATTAAAGCTGTGGGTATTGTTATGATGAGCGCACTGCTTATTATACCACCTACTGCGGCTCGGTTTTGGACGAACAGCCTCCTGCGCTTACTACTTCTAAGTGGATTTTTTGGGGCCTTAGCCGGATGGCTAGGGGCATTTGTAAGCTACCGTCAGGCAGCTATGCCTACAGGTCCGTGGACCATTGTAATTATTTCATTAATTGCCTTTGTTTCTATGTTGTTTGCGCCAAAGCGAGGGGTTATTTACCAACGCTGGTCAAAACTGTTGTTGAAAAGGAGAATTAATGAAGAAAACCTTTTGAAGACGGCGGTACAAAACGAGGTTCGTGGCTTGGGTAAGCTCTTTAACAGAAAAAGCATAAGCCAGCGCCAATTTTTCGAGCAACGACTCTGGAATAGAACGGTACGCAGGTTGCGTAGAAAGGGATTGATTAAGAAAGTGCACACCGGCTTTACACTGTCCACAGATGGCCGATCTTATGGTGCAGAAATAGATAGACGTCATAAGATTTGGGAGATTTACCTTCAACGTCGAATGCAGATGAGCATCAACCTCGTACACGACGAGGCAGAAACGATGGAGCACTTTTTAACACAAGAAATTGAAGCAGAAATACTCGGTGAATTAGGCTTGTGCTCAAGATTCAACCCTTTGTTGGAAATTCACGAATTGGTTCCAGACAACCCTATAAACGCGCTATAATATGGATGCGTTTTGGATCATCGTAACAGGCTTTTTAGTAGCGTCTTCCACCGGAATGCTCGGGAATTTACTCTTACTGAGAAGAATGAGTATGATGGGCGATGCGCTAAGTCACGCGGTACTACCGGGTATTGTTATTGCGTATTTAATAAGCGGATCTAGGGCGTCCATACCACTATTTTTAGGGGCTATAATTATGGGGGTTATTACAACACTGCTTATTCAGTTTTTTTCATCAAAAGGCAGGATGCAGGCAGATGCAGCAATGGGAACCGTGTTTACGTTTCTTTTTGCGGTTGGCGTGATTTTAGTTACTAAGTATGCCGGACAGGCCGACATCGACGCAGATTGTGTGCTTCACGGCGAGATTGCTTTTGTTCCGCTTCAGACCAGTTCCTTTTTAAACCTAGGCGTGCCGGCACCGGTTTGGACACTGCTGATTCTATTAGGTTTGATTCAAATGATTTTTTGGCTGGGCTACAAAGGATGGCTGCTCACCTCGTTTAACGCTGAATACGCAAAGAGTATAGGTATCAAAACAGCGGTTTGGCACTATACCCTAATGGCCGCCACGAGCGTTGCAACCGTGGTAAGCTTTGAAAGCGTAGGGGCTATTTTGGTGATTGCTTTTCTTGTGGTTCCCGCGGCAACAGCGTACTTAATTACCGATAATCTAAAACGCATGACACTGTACATTTTAGTCCAGGGTTTACTGAGCGCAGTGTTTGGCTATTTTCTTTCAGAATGGGTTGGTGGGTCGATTAGCGGGTCTATGGCTGTAGCAAGTTTTGTTTTGTTCGCAGGCTCCTTTGTATGGAGCAAAAAAAGAGGGCTAAAAAACTAAAACAAGACCGAGGGCTGATTTTTCCACAAAGAGAAAACACGCACATAGGCTAGCTGCTGTCACATCGTAAAAGCGGTTTGCAGAATGATATTATTTAGTTGGACGTAGTAATATAGAGCGCTATTCTTAATGGACTTAAAAGTTAAATTAGCCATACGCTTTTAGTACTGAGCAACAAAACACGCTACCCCCGCCCTGAATAAACAAAAAAAGTTATATTTAAGTAGGAATTAAACCAAACTTAAATAGCATGAAAAAAATATTCAGTGCGCTATTAATACTTTCGGTATTCATACAATCAGACTTAAAAGCGCAAAGTCTACGGGTTTATGATCGCGTCGAGCCCGAATTTACTACAGTAGACAGATTAGTTGAACTTCGATATGGAATGACAAAAGAGGAGGTGCTTAACAACCTAGGTGTATATCCGTATGATATTTTATATAATCAACAGAACAAGTGTGAAATACATATTTTTAAATATGCAAAAACAAAACGACGCTATCAATCTATATCAAAGGGCCTCGGCCTAGCACAACAGGTCGACGACGGAGAACCCTTTTACGATAATATAGACGAAGTAGCTGTTTATTATCGTGATGGAGCCCTAGAGGCCTTTATTGTTGAGTCGTTGGAAAAAACGACATATGAAATATTGGGTTATGATGCCCTTCTTTCGGAACAGTGTAACCCCGCTGCTCCCGTAATGCCCGCTCCGGCACCAGAACCCCCCGTCATAGGCTGCACCGACCCGCTTAGTCTAACATACAACCAAGAAGCAACGGAAGATGATGGATCTTGTGAGTATTGTGAATGCGGATATGTTAAGGCAAAATACGACTCAAAGGTTGAAGAGCTTATCTGTCCACCGTGTTTACCAAGCAAAGAGCTTTGGGAATACTGGATTACCATGGACCGTTGTGATTTAATACAATCTTGGATAGAGAGGTATCCTCCATTGTTTAATAACGTACCTAGGGGCTTTCTTGAAAACTGCAAACCCAAAGAGATTGAGACCGAAAAAGAAGAATGTGATTGGTGTACCATGATAGAAAAATCAGGTATGGAAATAGATCTACACTCAATTGATGTAAAACTTAAAAAAGAAGACCAATGAAAAAGATAACCCTACTTATTCTAGCTTCAATAACCTTTCTGTCGTGTTCTTCAACACAAACGGTAGTAGTAACAGAGGCTCCTCCGACATCTTATGTAGTGGATGATTATTACATTCTTATGTCAGACGCCTATCACCTTAGGCCGGGGATGTCCTATGAAGAAGCAAAAGCAGTTCTAAAGCAGGACCCGTACGAAATACATCAAAATATAGAAGACGACTGCATAATACTGGGCTATAATTTAAAACGAAACGCAAGGATCCATAAGGATACGCAAAAAGACGTGCCTATGATGTTTTATAAGAGCGCAGATAATTATAACCTGACCTATCAAAATGCCGACACCTTTTATTTAATTATAGATTCAAGCAATAAAAGACTGAGAACATTTTTCACTAGTCCAAATGCAGATGATATTGAGAGATACAGCATGCTTTTAAGAAGAGCTAAAAGCGTTTGCAGTGACCCAGGCACAGCAGAGAAATATATGTCTTTATGGACTAAAAAGACTGAAGCTAAAAAGGAGGTTTCCTCGGGCCGCATCACACTACCGGTGACCCCAAGACGTCTCTTTGCCAAGTAAGCATGTTATTTGGTTTATTCGTAGCACTAAGTTTGACGACCGCTCAGGACAGTTGTGTTATTGATTCAAACAACGTTTACAGGAGCGCGTATTACGTAGCTTGTGCAGGGGGCTTTGATAGCTGGGAAGAAGTTTTAGACTTTAGGCAAATCGCCAATAAAGAAGGATTTGGCTCTGTTGCGAGTTTAAGGCCTGATAGTTCTTACGCGTTATCGTTCATTCTTTTTGGAGATAGTTCTACCGTGCAAAGCCAGTGGATTAGATTAAACGCGCTAATAGGATTTAAATCGAAATTAAGAAAGCCCACTTTTGGCGAGGTTAAACCCGTGGCAAAAACAGACTTAGCGCGGGTCGGCTCAACACGCCTAACAGCCAATCACAACGTCAGTGTATGGAGGAACAAATACGCGCTGACAATTAGACCTCTTCAGGCTCAAAAAAAAGCAGTTTATTTATGGCCCGGAGACACAGCTGCTACTGTCGAGCCTGAGGCACTCTCAATTGAGGATAGCGGACCCTCAAAAGACTCACTTAAGTCAGCGTCTCAAACGATTAATAGCGCATTGTTAGGCAAGGACTCTGCCGTTTCTTTGGCGCCATCAGAAACAATGGCCTGGATGGGCCAAAGCATAGACTCTATTGAGTTTAAAAGCGTGGTTGATACCGTAAGCGCTATAACTAGTCAGAACCACTCATTTACACGACCGTCTGAAGATACAAATAAAGAGTCAGCAGCAAAGAAGACGCCTATTGCTTTAGCAAAAAAAACACTGCCTGACTCTAGTCAATTCAGCAAAATCGAAGCGTATAGAAACGTTTCTGAAGACCATGAACGACCCATTTTTAGCGATAAGCAAATTGAGAAAATCAAGCAGGGCACATACTACTTAATTGTTTTTGGAAGTTACAGAGACCGTAAAACAGCAGCAAGACACAGGGATAGGCTAAAGGCAGACGGGCTAGAGGCAGAAATTAAACCACACAAAAACAACTTTCGTGTTGTTTTATATTTTGATTACCCTCCGTTAAAAGAGCTTGAAAAGTATAGAAGAAGCCACCCGCCTTGTTGGCTCGCAACAATTAACCAAATAAAGTATGGTTCAAAAACTCTGTAATAGACAGTATTGAAGGATTATACGATACGGTTTTGATAAGCGGTTTTTTGAACAAAAAAGAGGGCTAAAGTCCCCACTCTAGCCCTCACTCGCTTAACACAAAAACACGTATACTACTCGTGTTTTAAACCCTATGCAAACCTCATGCCGAAACGGAAGGGCAGCAGAAAATTAATGTTAACGTATTGTGATTTTTTAGCTGAGCGGGGGTAAATGAGATTTTACCAACTTGCGGCTGGGTATGTTCTAGGCAAGCTTTGCATTTCCGCAAGGATGAAGCCTAAATGCGAAGTGTGTACACCTAAACGTCCGCCAGTCTGCATCCAAGATTCAGGATCAGGCATTTGTAATGTAGCTGTTTCTAGAACGAGCGTTACTTTTTCTAACCATTGTGTTTTTAGTGTAGAAAAATCGATAAAGCTTGACCCTAATTTTTCAAATACAGGGTGTTTTTCGAACAACTCTCCTGTCCACATCCACAATTCATTAACGCTTTTTTGAACTTTTTCATGTGATTCTTGGGTACCGTCGCCTAGTCTAATGACCCATTCCGCGCTCCATTGTGCCTGGTATGCGATCTCTTTTACAGATTTCTCTGCAATACCCGCTAATACCTGGTTTTCACAATGGTGAAGACCGTCGTACAAGAAAAAATTAAAGGTGTCAATAAAAAAACTTCTTACCACGCTATCTCCCCAGTGACCGTTAGGCTGCTCTAATAAAAGCGCGTTGCGAAACTCTTGGTGGTCCCGGAAATAAGCCAAAGAGTCCTCTGTGGTCTCACCACCCTCTAGTGTAGCGAGCTCCTGGTACAAAAGCCGTGCACGGCCTATGTGGTCTAATGAAGTGTTAATAATAGCAATATCTTGTTCTAATACAGGGCCTTTTGAACACCAGCGGCTGAGCTGTTGCCCTAAAATAAGGGCATCATCAGCGAGGAACGTAAAGTACTCTTTGAGCGCCTCCTCCTTTGTGAATTGGGATTTTTTCCCTGATAACCAACCTCCATTCATAGCCTACATGTGTTCGACATCATCAGGGATGTCGTAGAAAGTTGGGTGTCGATAAACCTTGTCATCGCTGGGCGCAAACAAGGGCTCTTTCTCGTCGGGTGCACTGGCTGTGATTGCTTCGGACGGAACAACCCAGATGCTTATTCCTTCACTTCTACGGGTGTATACGTCACGAGCATTTTGGATAGCCATTTCTGCATCTGCTGCATGTAGGCTTCCAACGTGTTTGTGGGAAAGTCCGTTTTTTGAACGGAGGAACACTTCCCAAAGTTTCCAGTGGTCTTTATTCATGTGGAACAAGGTTTAGGCGGCGGCGCCTGTATTTTTTTTACGTTGTGCTTGTTTCTTAGCGAAAGCATTGGCGGCTTCACGTACCCAAGCGCCTTCTTCGTGCGCCTCTACGTGGTGTGCAATACGCTCCTTGTTACAAGGACCATTGCCTTGAATAACGTCGTAAAACTCGTCCCAATTGATGGTACCGAAATCGTAGTGTCCACGAGCCTCGTTCCACTTCAAGTCTGCATCGGGAACAGTTAAGCCTAGGTATTCTACTTGAGGCACCGTTTTGTCTACAAACTCCTGGCGAAGCGTATCGTTACTTTTACGTTTGATTTTCCACTTCATGCTCTGTGCGCTGTTCGGGCTTTCGTCATCAGACGGACCAAACATCATCAAAGATGGCCACCACCAGCGGTTTAAGCTTTCTTGCGCCATAGCTTTTTGCTCCGGAGTGCCTTGTGCTAATTTCATGACCACCTCATAGCCCTGGCGTTGGTGAAAACTTTCTTCTTTACAGATTTTAACCATTGCTCGTGCATATGGACCATAGGAAGTGCGCGTAAGCATCACCTGATTCTGAATGGCCGCTCCGTCGACTAACCAGCCGATTGTACCCATGTCTGCCCACGAAGGAGTTGGGTAATTAAATATAGAGCTGTACTTCGCTTTTCCGCTTTGAAGGTCAGAAATCATCTTTTCTCGAGACTCACCAAGAGTCTCTGCGGCGCTGTATAAATAGAGCCCATGACCGGCTTCATCCTGTACCTTTGCGAGCAAGATAAGTTTTGCTCTGAGGGAGGGCGCGCGGGTGATCCAATTGGCCTCCGGCTGCATTCCAATTATCTCACTATGAGCATGTTGTGATATTTGGCGGATTAGGGTTCGTCTGTATTTTTCAGGCATCCAATCTTTGGGTTCAATCTTGTTTTCCCCATCGACATAGGTCTGAAAATTTTCTTCTAATGATACATTTGTTCCCATCATTCTGTGTATTAGGTCGCTTACAAAGTTAAAACACAACAGCGTAAGGTGTGTTATGGTTTAAGATTCCACTCTACCTTTACACCACAAAACAGAAAGCATGCTTAAATTTTTCAAAAAGAATAAAGAACAAAAACCATCATTGCAGTCCAACGGCACGACCACATCAACAGGTGCTTTTTATCCGCTAATCGTAAAAGAGGTGCGCCGAGAAACAAAAGACGCGGTAAGCGTGGCGTTCGAATTAAGCAAGGAGCAACAATCGGTTTTCAAGTATACGCCAGGACAATATTTAACCCTTCGTGCTACCATTAATGGAGAAGAGGTGCGTCGTTCGTATTCTATTTGTGCAGCGCCACACGAAGGAGAGCTGCGCGTAGCGATCAAAGAAATAGAAGGCGGTAAGTTTTCTACATACGCGAATAGATCTCTAAACGCAGGAGATACTCTTGAGAGCATGGCGCCTATGGGAAACTTTGCATGGAAACACGAAGGCGGCGCGGCACATGTAGTGGGTTGGGCAGCGGGTTCGGGCATTACGCCGATTGCCGCAATTGCTAAATCGGTTTTGAATAGCGACAACGAGAGTACGTTTACCCTTTTTTATGGGAACAAAAACAGCAACAGTATTATTTTTAAGGACGAACTGGAAGACCTGAAAAACACCTATGTTGATCGTTTCGAGGTACACCATGTGCTCAGCCGTGAAGACCAAGGAAGTGATTATACCTCTGGTCGACTAGATGCGGACAAGGTCAACGCGTACAACGGAAAGTTCTTCGATGTAGCTACGACAACGGGACACTTTTTATGTGGGCCTTTAGGCATGATTGAAGGGGTGAGTGGGGTTTTAGAATCGCTAGGAACGGCAAAAACTAAAATACATTTCGAGTTGTTCAACACCGCTGGAGCAACCGAAGAGGCCAAAGCTAAATCATCTGCCAAGGCCAGTGCAAACGCGAAAGTAACCGTGGTATTAGACGGTGAAGAAACCCATTTTGAAATGGGACCTAAAGACTATGTTCTTGATGCTGCACTAGACGCTGGAGCAGACGTTCCTTACGCCTGCAAAGGAGCTGTTTGTTGCACATGTAGGGCGAAGGTTCTCAAAGGGACAGCAGAGATGGTTATGAATTACGCGTTGGTAGACGATGAGGTGAAGGACGGTTATGTTTTGACCTGTCAGACACATGCCACCAGCGACGAATTAGTTGTTAGTTTCGATGAGTAAGGTAAGCCCACGTAGCGGAAAAACCGCAGCTGAATTAGAGGAACCGGGCCCATCAAGGCACCCCAAAAAAGCGAAGAACGCTAAAGGGTATAACCTGGGTAAAGGCGCTAAAAAGCGCATGACAAAAGCGGCTAAGCACAAGAGCGGCCCGAAGAAAAGATAACATAAAGGGCCCGCTATTGCGGGCCCTTTATGTTAGTCTATGTTCCAAACGTTGTTCGACCTGTCGATATCGAGCAAACGCTGCGACGGATCTACTTCTATGGAAATAATAGGCTCTGTTGCGGTGTGTTTTAGAACGTATTCAGGGTGTGTCCAGCCCCACGGCGCTTGAGCGTCGTAACCCTCGATAAGCTTCGCTCCATACATGCTCACCAGTGGAATATTTAGCATTTCTATTCTTCCGCTGGCATAGGTAATACGTAAATCAACAGGCATTGGGAAGAGGCCCTTTCGTTCAAGGAGGATCTCTGCACCCTTAGCATCGCTGCGCGTCAACGACACGGCGTAATCTATGCTTTTTACCTGATCGACATAATAACTGAGGTACCAGTCCAATTCGAGGTCCGACTCGCGCTCCATGATGCGTATAAAATCTTCGGGTTTTGGGTGTTTGAATTGCCATTGGTTCCAGTACCGTTTCATGCCACGAGCGAAAGGTTCTTCGCCGATGATGTATTCTAATTGGTTTAAAAACAGCGCTCCAGCACTGTAACTATTGATACCATAGGTGCGGTTGTAATTAAAATGATCCGCAGGTGTGCTGAGCGGTTCGCGCAGTCCGGAAGTGTCTAAATAGACATAGGCTCTGTAGGCTCCAAGGTGTGGATTGCTTTCGCCGCGACTGAAAAGAACATTCATACACTCTTCCTCTGCATAAGAAGTGAAGCCTTCATCCATCCAGGGATAGGCCGCTTCATTGGTTCCGATCACGCCGTAATACCAATTGTGCGTTCCTTCGTGCACAAAAAGACCGGTAAAACCTTCGAAATCATCACCACCACCAAGCATCATGGTACACATGGGATATTCCATGCCGCCGTCTCCGCCTTGAATCAGCGAGAATTGTTTGTAGGGATATTTACCAAAATGTTGCGCCATAAAATCAAAGTACCCCTGGAGGTAGCCGTCTTGAATTTTGATCCAATTCGCTTCGTTTGCTGTTTTAGGATCGTACAAGAGGTGCACTAAAGGACCGTTTTCAACCTGGAGCTGCACGTGTTTGTAATCTGGATCAGCAGCGAAGGCAAAGTCGTGTACGCTATCTGCTTTGAAGTGCCATTTTCGGAGCTCATTGCGCCCTAATCGAACCTTTTTTACTCCGTCATAACCATAACCAACGTCTTCGGGGTTTTGCAGGTAACCGGTACCACCGAGCACATAGTTTTTATCAATGTGAACAGTCACATCAAAGGCTCCCCAAACACCGTAAAACTCACGGCCAACGTATTGATCCGGGTGCCAGCCGTCTTTATCGTATTCTGCGAGTTTAGGATACCATTGGGTCATGGTAAATTCAACACCTTCTTTATTGTTCCAACCCGAACGGCGAATCTGTTTTGGAACCTGTGCGTTCCAGCGCATCTCAAACGTGGCGCTTTCACCCGGAAGCAGGGGTTCAGCAAGCGCACACTTCAGCACAGTTCCGGTCACCTCCCAACCAAGCGGCATGCCGTTTTGAGTGAGTTCACGAACTTCTTGAAAGCCAATTTCGTCCGGACTAAGCCCGTAAATACGGTCCGTTACACGACGGTCTGGATCCTTGATGGTCCTCGAGCGCACATCCATCATACTGCCCGGCTGAAACGCATTGAAGTACAGGTGGAAATACGCCTTTTGAAGGGTATCAGGACTGTTGTTGGTGTACTGGACCTTCTGGTAGCCATCGTATTGATGGTCATCGACATTCATGGTAATGTCCATGGTGTAGTCGACCGATTGTTGCCAGTATTGTCCGTGCGCAATTCCCGAAAACGTTAGAAATAACGCGAGTATAGTTTTCTTCATGGTATAAGGGTTATCTGAAGTAGTGGTCTAGTCGACCGTTATCCGCAAGACGCGGTCCTTTTTCTGTCATTTCCAGGGTACAAACCTCGTTGTAGGCATCGTGCTCTAAAAACAAATGATAGCCGTTTTCTGCCGCCTCGGTAAAGATCCTTTTCCGCTCATCGAGCGTAAGCAACGGGCGCGTATCGTACCCCATGACATAAGGCAACGGAACGTGTCCAGTGGATGGCAATAAGTCGGCCATAAAGACCAACGTTTTTCCTTTGTATTCGAGAATAGGACACATTTGCGCGTCGGTATGGCCGTTGACTACAAACGCGTCGAAACCTAAGCCGGTACTGATGCGATGCTGGTTTTCCGGAGCCACTATGAATTTTAATTGACCACTTTCTTGAAGCGGTAAGATGTTTTCAGAAAGGAAGCTGGCGCGTTCGCGAGCATTGGGTTTTATGGCCCAATTCCAATGGCGTTCGTTCGTCCAATACGTTGCGTTTTTAAACGCCGGTTCGTAACCCGTTCGGTCTTTGTTCCACTGAACAGCACCGCCTACGTGATCAAAGTGCAGGTGGGTGAGGAAGACGTCAGTGATCTGATCGCGACTAAAGCCTTTTATAGCGAGGGAGGCGTCAAGGCTGTGGTCACCGTGAAGGTAATAATGTGAAAAGAACTTTTCACTCTGTTTGTTGCCGAAGTGAGTGCGCTATCGGTTGTTGTATTGGACGAGGCTATGTACTTCACCGGATGATTAAACGTAAGTTCTTGAATGGTCGTCCCGGAAGCGACGTTCTTCTGAACTTGTGTTATCAGCATATCATGTTTACGTGAAATGACCTGACTACGTTCTTCGTTATCTAAATAAATATAATTTGCGAAAGCTTCAATATTTTTATTAGTAGCGGCAGAACCCCAATAGATGCGAAGCTCCACGTTATGATAGTTTAAGGCTACGAGCGGCAACGAAGACTGTGGCGTCTCACAAAAAAAGAACCTTAGAGGGTAAAAAAACGAACGAGCAGAAATACCTGGGTGGGTACCTTGTGCACTCTTAGAAACGTTTTGGGCGAACGTATCGACGGCAATATTCTCGGTGAACACAGCATCTTGAGTGTCTATAACAGAACCACCAATCAAAAGTTCAACCTTCTCGACAATGTTATCCCATCTTTGGGTATCAAGAGCCTCTGTATTGTTATCCATCGTAAAATATACATAATTGAGAAGATCACCCGATCTCTCGAACTGAACACTGGACATAGAATTGTTTTTCACCGCTCCGTGGATTGTTTGTTTTTCAACGGATTGTGAAAAATTAGCATGGCGTTTGAATGTTGAACTGAAGAAAGATATTTCAGGATTACCCATGATATATTTATCCTGGGCACCTATAGCAATCAATTGAACAACACCGGCAGACATGGTAATACTAATTTAAGGGGAGAAAAATTACAGGTTGGGTTTTCTACAGACGAAACGAAGTACTAAAAAATTATTTTCAGCTGGGTTTGGTGGTGTTATAAGAACTGCATCTTCATTTCTTATATTTATTGTAAGACGATCAATTCGACGAATGGGGTTTATATATTGAACTGCAATTGGATAATTGTCTCTGAAACTAATTATACCAGTGTCATCTGTAGTTACAAGACTTGCAAAAGAGTTCCTAAGAACACTTAAAGGTGCCTGGGCGTCATAGATGTTAGATGCACGATCATTAAATGTAGAATTCAACTCATCAATAGATATGTAACAGTGTTCAGTCGCTGTAGTAGTGTTAATACGAGCGGCTATAAGTCGAGCCTGTACAACATTTTTTAGAGGCTGATTAAGAAAACAAGTAAATGTGTTCGCACTATCCTGTCCAATAGTATCAATTGTAATAGTATGATACTCGTAGTTTAGATCGGGAATCATATCAGTTGGCGATGTAATCAGGGCCATTTATTATTAGCTTAGATTAAAGATCCGCCAATTCCATCCGCGATCTCATATCCGGCATGATCACCTACAAGTTTTTGGGCACCACAAAGACCACCTGGGGTAAGACCAACCGAGTAAGGGCTGTCCTTCTTGCCTGAACCAGCGGTACACTCAAGGTCGGGCTTGAGGCCGAAGAGAGATTCTTCACTGACAGGTGTAATAGTAATTGGCCTGGGCTGATAATTCGCGGTCTTCACAGTCATAAGAGACAGAACGAAGATGAGGGTCATCAAAACCGCGATGGCCATAAGAGCATTGCGATCACTCTTGTTGAGGTTAAGATTAAACATTTATAATAGACATAGATTTTTTTAAAGTGCGTTAAAGAGATTTTCTTAGTTTCTAAATAGACAGTAGATGGACGAAGAAATCGTACTCGATAGGGGTCAAACGACTGTGATGAAATTAGATGCTGATGAACAGGCCCTGATGGATGAGATTCAAATTTCTGCACCACGACCAAAACCTGTACCTCGA
>ENA-ORDA01000913-ORDA01000913.1-marine-metagenome-genome-assembly--contig:-NODE-913-length-27324-cov-5.525416_pt1 | contig 27324 bp, 18 predicted proteins | sample MGYA00237778_ERZ508506 | MGnify/ENA primary metagenome ERZ508506 (study PRJEB26177, sample SAMN06267891) | marine metagenome | isolation source: Monterey Bay, California, USA | place: Pacific... | reverse complement strand
AACAGCAATACCAGCAACCAATGCAACAGCAATATCAGCAACCAATGCAACAGCAATACCAGCAACCAATGCAACAGCAATATCAGCAACCAATGCAACAGCAATATCAAAAACCACCCCCTGGCCCTTAACGCCAGTCGTGATTCCTAAAAGAAGAAACTACTATTGCAAAGGGGCCCCCTTCCGAAAGACGTCATTTGGAAGGGTACCCATGCGAACGTATACGAGTCAGAGAGTCCCCTTGCAATTCACTCTTCACCTGAAAGGTCATCTTGAGGTTCGGTTGGTGTTCTGTAGTCTTCAGATAGGTAGAAAATTAGTGACAGCAAGATCAATACTGCAGAAATAATCAAGCAAACAAGCAATGCAATTCCTTGACCAAAGCCACAATAAAGTTGTCCATAGCATGGATTGAAATGGAAGTATATTTCATACCCAACAATCGAAATTAGTGATAATTCAACACCAGCAAAAAAAGTCCAAAATGCGTATTTGAAATTTCTTTTCTCACGAGTATAATCCTGTACCATTTTTATTAGAACTAATTGGACAAGAATACCAATTATCACATATCCAGAAGTTTGCACAATTAATGTTTCAACACTACGGACATAAACATGCCCCCGTTTTTTGGATAGATTGCAAGGGTACATCCGAATACCCATTGCACAGGTATTGACAAATCAAAGGGCTTGCAGTGGGTCGATACAGAGGAGCGACTCTGGGTCGCATACTTTCAAACAGTGCTCGCATCTTCACCCAGTACTCTTCTGGTTTCACTAGGATCGATGAATATAGCTCCTATAATGACTACAGTTTCCAAAACCGCCGAGATAAGGAAGAGCGTAGGGTAGTCAAATCTACTAGCCAATGGATCAGTTAGTTGATAACCAATAATCGCTGACAAATTCATCATTGCCATGTATGCAGTGAATTGTGTTCCACCAACCTCTCCCCAAGTAATTCTCATCATCAATGAATAAACGTTGATTGAAACCATGGCCCAAAGTAATGTGTGAATCGACCATATTGACATCATGAATAAATTGCTGTCCCAGAGTGATTCGCTCATGCCCCAAAATGCAGTGGTTAGGGCGGCCCCAAGCGCAGAATAAATCATTACAGATTTACCGCCAAACTTCCTTCCAAGTTGGCCACCTACAATGTATCCAATCATGGTCACAACCAGAATAATACCGCCTTTAGTAGCATTGAACCTTTCTTGAGACCAGTCCAATTCTGCTAAGAATAATAATGGTAGAATTGGTACTAAGAAGAATGATAGTGAGATTACTAAACTTAACAAAATTCCAATTTGCGTTGAACGTAAAGAGAATGCAGTTTTCACATTCGACAAGATTTCTTTGAAGGTACGCTCTTCTTCTACTCCTTCTAATCCATTAGGTGCTACGGTTTCTATTGCAATATCCTCTTCCCAAGGGAATAATTTCTCACCAGGTCTCTCTCTCATCAATAATGGCACCAGCATGATGACTAGTAGAATTGGAATCTGGATCATTATTGCGCCGGTGATTCCAATTGTTCCAATGATGGTCCCCAGTCCAGCACCGCCGATTATTCCTCCAACGGTTTTCGATGTGAACATGTAACTGTTGACCTTCTCCATTTCATGTGGCTTCAGTATGTCAACTGCAAGAGCATCTGTACTCACATCTTGTAGAGATGTGAATATATTGTATATCAAAAACATCATTGCTACCAACTGAACATTACTTGCTGGATTAGGAATGAATAACATCGAAGATAGAATCAATACCATTCCTGTTTGTGCAATTAAAATCCAAGGCCTTCTTCTTCCTAGTTGGCGGTATTGGAATCTATCTATGACTGGACCCCATAGGAATTTCAATGACCATGGCAATGTCCCTAAAGTAAGTAAGAATGCTAATTCTTTTGCAGCAACTCCTTCTACTGCAAGGAATGTTACAAACGTGACAGTGATGAATCCCCAAGGTATTCCTTGAGCCACATACAGAGCACACAGCGTCAAAACCCTCGCACGGTAATTGTCAACCAATGTTTTACCTTCTGATTCAGATCCTTCGGAGCCAGATTGCGCTGACTCTTCCTCCAAGACCATACCCAATTGATACCGGTCACGTCTGATTGAAATGAATCCAACGAATACGAACATTCCCAAGAACCAAGGCGAAAATAGTATTCCAGAAATACTACCACTGCCTACAGACATAGTGGATGTAGAATCCTCTTCATCATCCATATCTGAATCGTTATTATTCCAATCCTGCCAAGCTAGAGTTGCTACAATATCTAGTCCGGTTTGCAACCCCGATTCTAAATTATTTCTTCCACCTGCCATTGTGTTGATTACCGTAACAGAATCGCTTTGCGAGTGTTTTGGAGTTTGCTCACAGGAATCTCCTTCTTCCAACAGATACTGATGCTGACCTCTTAGCCAGGTGGCTGTGTGGTTATGCATTATGAAATTGAAATGGTCAGAGTTCCCCTTCGTGTCATCGATAACGCGAACCCATTCCTCAGGGTGTGAAAGTTCGGTATTGATCTGTTTAAGTTGGCCTTGAAAATCCTCAGCATTAGAACGCATATCTTCTGTAACTTCCAAACCATTATTCTCATAATAAGACCAATCGGAGACTGGAGAAGTGAACATGTATAGTGTCCAAAAATCTTCATCACAACCCGAAAGTTGGCTTGCAAGAGGAGTAGGGACTGGCCAATTTAGGCCAAACATGTCGAGATTGACGTAGGTGACATCAACATAATCAGGAATTTGCTCAGTAACGAAATGAAGGCTACCCATACCTCCTCCTTCAGAAGAAGACGAACCCTGCCACTCTTCATAGTCCCACCATGCCAATTTCCATGTGTGCGTTGGAGTTTGATTCCATTCAGAGAATGTTCTCGCTAATTCTAGCAATGAGCCGCTTCCTGTCCCATCATCATATGCGCCAGAACTTGTACAACCAGTGTATGTTTGTCCAATTAGAGGTGGAGGCGAATAACAAATCGCATCATGATGGGCACCAACTACTATCCATTCGTCTTCTAGTGTGCCATTAATCGTGATAACCAAGTTTTCACAATTGTTGCATTCCTGAGTTTGAAATGCCTGTCTTTCGACAAAGTATCCCATGTCTTCTAACTCTTCAGCGATCCAATTTCTGGCATCAAAATTCGCTTGAGTGTCGATTTTCCTATACCCAAAGTTAGCCATTTGTACCATATTGTCGTATGCGGTACTTCCTTCAGGCCATGAAGGAGGCTCTTCATCGGCTAGTGCATTGACATCATTTGGATATGCAATTGCACTTGAAAGAGAAACTTGGAGCATCAATAGGCCCAGGAGGATTGCAAAAACAGACCTCCTGTGCATACTCTTCGGTAATCGCTGTGGGTGATAAGGTCTGCGAGAGACTGTATTAGCAACTTAATCTACAAGGGAAGACGATTTTTACAATCAATCGGTTTGGTGTAGAGTTGGGACATAAAAATGGATTAATAATTACTTATCTGTAAAATAATAGTTCCGATTAAATAGTTATTATTCATCGAAGATTTGAAGACGGTTAATAAATCGATGAATTCAGCCAACAGGTGGTGTATTTATGGTAAATTACAGACAAACACTTTTCCTGATTTTTATTTTGGTTTCTATGCCGCTTTCAGGATGTATTGATGCATCTGAAGATAGCCCTGAATTAAAGGGGGAAACATTGGCTGAGGTCGAAAACCCTTGCTTGCAGCCCTCGCAATCTATTACTCAATCTGTAACGTCGATATTAGTTGATGGAGATGAGAGATTGTTCAGGCTATCAGTTCCAAGTTCGGATGCTGGAACAAAACTGGCAGTCATTATTGCATTCCATGGAGGTGGCGGTGCCGAGGAAGACTTTGACCAACAAAACCAATTCGACCAATTAGGTGAGCAAGAGAAATTCATCATGGCTTATGCAATTGCTGATGGCGACAGAACTCCAGCTGAAGGAGATTGGTTCCTAAACACAGCAGCAACATCTAGAGATGATAATGATTTTTCAGAATCGATAATAGACGAGTTATCAAAGGCATATTGTATAGATGATGACAGGTTATACGCTATTGGTTATTCATTGGGATCAATGTATACATATGAAATCGCATGCCAGTTAAATGGCCGATTTGCTGCTGTTGCATCTTTTGCAGGAACCATGCCGGTTAGTCCAGAAACTTGTAACTTAGGTGGGAGTATTGCTGTAATGCATATTCATGGAAAATTAGATTACATCATAGATTACGATGAAGATTGGGATTGGAAAGATGGTGAAATGGAAGGGGTTGGGACTATGAGTGACATACCTGGAATGATTGATTATTGGGCTCAGAAATCTAATTGCCAAAATGAAAATACACATGCGCATTTGTTCGACGGAGATGAAGTAGAGCACATCGTACACAGTGATTGTGATGGAGATGTTAGAATAGAGCATTATGGAATGGAAGCTCAAGAGCATTCTTGGCCCAGTGAAGTAGATGGAACTGCTACCTATCAACTAATGTGGGATTTCCTCAGTGATTTTACAAACTGAATTGAAACTGTAGTCTCTCGATATTATTTCACTTAGTATCGGGAAATTAGTTCTGGATTTAGTCAAGGCCTGGCACAGGATGAACCCATCCAAATGTATCCTCGTCTACTTCATTCTGGATGTTAGTTAGTGCATTGTATAACTTTAGAGTTAATTCTCCAGGTGTTACTCCATCGGAATAAGTAGATGTTTTGTCACCGAGTGTGATTGAACCAATCGGCGAAATCACGGCTGCAGTTCCACAACAGAATGCTTCTTCTGCACTCATTGCAAATTCAGCCTCAACCTTTGTTTCTACTACTTCGTACCCCATGTGCCGGGCTAGTTGAATAATCGAATCACGTGTGATTCCAGGAAGGATTGTTCCAGTTAATTCAGGAGTATACAATACTCCGTCTTTTAGACAGAAGAAGTTGGCAGCTCCTACTTCTTCGACATATTTGTGTTCTTCAGCATCCAGATAGATGACCTCTGCATATCCTGCGGCCTTTGCATTCTTAGATGGCATCATTCCTGGTGCGTAGTTGCCTATGGCTTTGACTCCACCAGATCCTCCAGGTGCAGCACGATGGTGGTGGTCACTGATTAGCAAATTAATACAGGACATTCCACCTTTGAAGTATGGTCCAACCGGTGTGACATAGATCATGAAAGTGTATTCAGGAGCTGGTGCAACTCCCAAAATAGGCCCACTGCCATTCAGTAAAGGACGAACATACAATGCTCCTTTGCCCATTGGAGGTATCCAGCGTGCATTTTGTTGAACACATTGTTCTACAGCATCTATGAATATTGATTCAGGTACAGGGGGCATCTTCAATCTGTCAGCGCCCCTTTGCATTCTTCGAGCATTCTCTTCTGGACGGAAAAGAACAACTCTTCCTGCACTGGTTCTGTATGCCTTCATGCCTTCGAATAGACCCTGTCCATAATTGATGACTCCAGCAGCAGGCGAGATTGAAATGTTACCATATGGTAATACTTCACCAGGTGTCCATGGTGCATCGATATCGGTCTTAGCGATGTACATGAAATCAGTCTCTGTCATAGAGAATGTCAAAGAGTCCCAATCCACCGGTGCTTCGCTCATCATCACAGACCAGTGCCCACCGGTATTCAATGATTGTGCGCAAATCAATCCAAAGTGCTCTTTCGACAAGTTGTTGTCCTATTGACTCTAGGAGGTAACATGCGCTGGAGCGGTGATGTCGCAATCATTACTGGGCGATACTCATCAATTGACGATTCAACAGTAATGGAATTGTGGTCGCGCGCCCGTTCTGGGGAGTCGGTATTGCTACGCGTACACGGCGTGAGGGCTTGGTTTGAGGTTACTCCGAATGGGAGATGGGTTGAGGGTGATGAACCTCCATCTCTTCCAGATCATTTTGAAGAAGTGGTCGAAATATCAGAGCCAGTAATGAAATGGACCGACCTGGGAATTAAACCAGTTTGGAAAGTATATGTTAGTCAACCATTCATGGTTCCAAAGTTGAGAAAAGAGTTGTCAGGAAGATGGACTGTCCTATCAGGAGACATACCGTTCGTGAATCGCTTTTTCTTAGATGGAGATCTTTCGATGCATGTTTCTGTTGATGGCGAAGTAGGTCAAACCGAGCACCCTGTAGATGTGTGCCTAGAACTGACAATGGATGATGTCAGTCATTGTGAGCCATTCCCAGCGCCATTCAAAATATTCTCTTTCGACCTTGAGACTTCGATTGCTCACAACACCATTCTCTGTGCAGCTGTTGTCACAGAGGATATGGGGACGGGAGAAAGAACTCATCATACCTATGCGGAAGATGAAGAATCCATCCTCAAGCAACTTACAGAACTTGTAAGGTCTACTGACCCCGATATTATCACAGGATACAATATCGATAATTTCGATATGGGACGAATTGTTGACAGAGCCAACCTCATTTCTAAGCGAGATAAATCAAAGAAAGTCGAAACAATGGGCTGGGGCAGAGTATCTACTTCTGAGGAAGGCCGTAGAAGAGATACCTTGTATCCAACAAGGGGAGTATCTAGGGCATGGAACGTTGGTGGCAGGTGCGTAATGGATGCATGGTGGCAGGCAAGACAGGCACTGAGGCCTCAAAGAGAGACATTGAAGTTTGTCTCAAATCTATTATTCCCTGATGATGAAGATATGCAGAAGATGGATGTAGATGCTTCAAAGATGGATGAAGAATGGGCGAATCGCCCTGATGTTGTAATCGAATATTGCCTGAGAGACGCTGAACTTCCATTAGATATCATGCACGCTATCCAAGCCTTCAGGCGTAAAGAAGCAGTGGCAGCAGTAGCCAAAGTATCTCTAGACACAAGTGCAAATGGAACCACTTCTCAATTGATAGATTCACTAGTCATTAGAATGGCAGACAGAACCGCAATAGGAGTTCCTTTGACAGGTTCTGCGGACAAAAAAGAAGGTCAAATCGAAGGTGGATATGTTCACGATGTAAAAGCAGGACTTCACCGCTGGGTTGCGATTCTGGATTTCAAATCGATGTATCCTTCTATTATGATCGGCAAAAACATCTGTTACACTACAAGAATTGATGATAGTAGTACCGACCAGCCAACAAAAGATGAGATTTCTTATGAGTCTCCAACCGGTGCTAAGTTCAGAAATGAGAAAGGGCGAAGGGGAATGGTTCCTACGCTGCTTGAAGATTTGATGTCGCAAAGAGATGTTCACAAAGCAGGAATGAGGAGTGCCAAAGATGATGCAAAGCGGTCTTATCACGACCAAATGCAATATGCGGTAAAAATCCTCATGAATTCTTTCTACGGTGTTTTCGCTAGCGGCTTTTACCGTTTCACGCACAGGCAGTTAGGTGAATCCATCACCGCTTGGGCTCGCCAAAACATCAAGACAATCATTCATAAATTAGGTGAAGAAGGTCAGCATGTAGTATATTCAGATACGGACTCAATTTTTGTCAAGACGCCGGTTGAAGGTGTTGAAAACCCCGAAGAAGCGATGATTGAATTTGGGCACAGTACAGCAGAAAGATTCAGTGAAGAAAGCGCTGAATTAGAATTTGAAACCGGGATGTCGGTATTCTTCAGCCATGGGGCAAAGAAACGATATGTTGGCCAAGTGGTATGGCCTGAAGAAAAGATGATGATCAAGGGATATGAGACTCAGCGAACCGATTCCTTCAGATATCTTACAGATGGGATGAAGCAGATGTTCAGACATGTATTGGCAGACGATTCCGATGCTGCAATTAACCTGGCAATAGATACAATTGCTGCTGCAAAGAGCGGCTCAGTACCCATCAGAGATTTGATTATGAGCAAATCTTGTAAAGGCCGCTGGGACAAAAAGCGGGCGAAATGGGATTTCACCAAAGACTATGCAAATCCCGATTCGATGATACAGGTTAGAGCAGCAAGAGCACTAATCAACAAAGGTCTACCATTCACGCCAGGTATGAAAATAGCATACATCGTTACCAATGCTCGTCAAAGGCCTATGGAGATCGAGCCTTGGCTAGAGGAAGACCCTGTGCTGAACTATGATGGGCAATTTTATGCAGATAGGCTAGCTACTGCTTTTGGTAGGGTTACTGAAGCATTCAACTGGAATGCAAAGGAGTTACTTGCCGGAAACCGCCAAACATCTCTATTCTCCTTCTGATTTTAGGGTCATTAAGGGCAAGCATTGAATGGGACTATGTCCTCACCTTGTAGTGATGAAACCTATATTGATGGCTCTGTTGTTCATTTCAGCCGGACTTGCGGGTTGCCTTTCCGATGACGAAGAAACCTCTACCTCCGTCGAAGCAATATTCGATTTTGACCCCGATAAAAACATCCGAACAGGGATGGATATCGATTTCGATGGCGGTGCATCACTACCTTCTGGTGCATCACTAACATACAAGTGGGATTTTCAAGACGATGGATCATATGATGAAACCGGAAGAAAGGTAACATGGTCTTATCCTGATTCAGGAAACTATGATGTCACCCTGACAGTGTCTGATGGAACTAATTCTAATTCACAAACTCGTTCTATCAGAGTCATAGATGCGGACGCATCTCTTCCTAGTGCAGAACCAGGAACTTATTCACCAAACAGTGACTGTGATGGAGAATCTGTTTCATCAGGTAATTTCTACCTCGTGTATATTTGCGAAATGGACCGCAGCACATCCAGCAAGAATATCTTAGCAACTACAACTATTCAATTGGATGGCTCAGATTCGGAACCATGTGAGGATTCAGGGCCTTGTGATGACTATATTTCAGAATGGACATGGGACCTTGACCTTGAAAGAGATGAGGATGGAGATGGCAATTCTGAGAACGATGAAGACCTAACGGGTGAAACAGTCGATTGGAAAGAAGTAGCGCCAGGGGAATACAAAATCGCTCTTACAGTTACTAACGGAGAAGGGCTAACAAGTACTGAGGATACAACAGTATACGTTAACTACGTAGGTAAGTGGAATGAATTTTCTATTGCAGGAAACACTTCTGGCAACCCGATAGATATCGATTTCTCATTCCCTGCTACACAGGACCAAGATTCAGGTAATACAATTCGTAGAGCCACCGGGGAACTCGTTTACTTGAAAGAAGATAGTGATTGCACTCCAGTCTTTGGAACTAATAATTGCCGTGCTAAACTAGACCTCTATGGTTTCAATTCAACAGACGAAGAGGCTGGAAATACCAGCGCCATCGGACTAGATCAGCGACAAGCCGGTGATTGTGAGTCGGACACAGATTGTGTATGGTTACAATTCACAGGCTCTTACCACTTTAGTGAGAATCAATGGAAAGATGACGAGTGGACTATGACTCTACGTAACGAGAAAGTAAATGATTTGGAGATCGAATCCTTAACTATACGTCTCACCTACAAATGAGACACTGAATAAGTCAAAGTCACCACTTTCGGGCCAAACAAACCTTGTTTCCGCGTCGCGCTCTTCAAATAGGGGTGGAATGTCGGCAAGTTGCTAAAGGAGAGAGCAATATGGGATCTCAATGGGAAGATAAGAGTAAACCGCACCGCAATATCGTGTTCATCGGACACGTAGACCACGGAAAGTCGACCACTGTAGGTCGTCTTCTTCTGGACTCAGGTCATATCGAAGAACACGTTATTGAAAAGAACGAAAAATTAGCCGCTGAGTCGGGTAAGGCTGGATTCGGTCTTGCTTACGTCATGGACGGTCTGAAAGAAGAGCGCGAGCGCGGTATCACAATCGACGTCGCACACAAAGAGTTCTTCACACCAAAGTACTACTGGACTATCATCGATGCTCCAGGTCACCGTGATTTCGTAAAGAACATGATCACTGGTGCTAGCCAAGCAGATACAGCTGTACTGCTATGTGCTGCTAACGACGGTGTAAACGCTCAGACTAAGGAGCACGCATTCCTTGCTAAGGTATTGGGTGTTGCTGAGTTAATCATACACGTTAACAAGATGGACATCTCTGGTGTTGACTGGTCAGAAGACAAGTACAAGTCTGCATGTGAGCAAGTTACTAACTTGTTGAAGACAGCAGGTTTCGCAAGACAACTTGACCGTATTCCAATGATTCCAGCATCCAGTCTTAACGGAGACAACGTCTTCGATAAGTCTGACAAGTGTTCCTGGTACAATGGACCTACACTATTCGAGGCTATTGACGCAGCACAAATGCCGAACAAGCCAGTTGACAAGCCACTTCGCCTACCAATTCAGGATGTCTACAAGATCTCCGGTATTGGAACAGTGCCAGTTGGTAAGATTGAAACCGGAACTCTAAACGTTGGAAAGACAGTAATGTTCAATCCTTCACAGAAGTCCGCTGAAGTCAAGTCAATCGAGATGCACCACACAATGGTACCTAAGGCAGAACCTGGAGACAACGTTGGATTCAACGTACGTGGTCTAGCTGCTGATGAAATCCGCCGTGGTGACGTTGCTGGATATACAGACACAGCACCAACATTCGTTCGTCACGACGAACACTTCGTTGGACAGATACAACTTATGGACATTCCAAAGGCAGTATCTGTTGGTTACACACCAGTATTCCACGCACACACAGCTCAAGTCGCTGTTAAGTTCATGGAACTACTAGAAAAGACAAACAAGGCTGGAAAGGAAGCTAACCCTAGTTTCTTGAAGTCCGGTGATGCTTGTATTGTCCGTTTCCAACCTACTAAACCAATGGCTATCGAACAGATGGACACCTTCCCGGAGCTTTCACGCTTCGCTATCCGTGACATGGGTAAGACCGTCGCGGCTGGTGTCTGTATGAAGATAGAAAAGAAGGCTTGAGACCCCGACTGGACTAAGATCCGAATGGAATAGGTGAATATCATGGCAGCAGTGACCATCATCAAGCTAACTGGAGAGAACCATCGAGACATCGATGCAGTCGCATCTCAGATTAAGTCAATCTGTGACAACGGCGGTATCAGTCTACGTGGCCCAATTCCACTACCAACTCGTCGCCTTGTGGTTCCATGCCGCAAAGCACCAGATGGTGAAGGAAGTGAAACCTACGATCATTGGGAGATGCGCATTCACAAGCGTCTTCTAGAGATGGATATCACCAGCGGAAAGGACGAAAGCGCTCTAAGACAGGTCGCTAGAATTCCAATTCCAGACACCGTGAGCATTGAATTATCAATGCGCTCGATGAACTGAAACTGACCTAGAGTCAGAGCGCATTTGCGCTAACCCCGATGAGTGGACGGAGAGTCCAGTTCTAACGAACTACTCTCCAAAACGACTTTCCGTCTACTCATCAAAAACTCTTACAAGTTTTATTTTTAAACGGCGCTAGCGTTCACAGTGCTGCGATTTCAGCAACACCTGAGTCAACCAAATAGTTAGCAGTCATTTGGTCTAAGAATAGAACATCTCCTGCTCCAAGGGTGATTTCCCCATCTGCAGTGATTATTGGGTCTTCCATGGATTGAAGAACTCTGATTCGAAGCATCTGATCAGTATCTGGAGAATCACTTTCTACAATTTCCGGTTCATCATCTACTACAGCATCGGCTGAAGCCCAAGCATCAAAATCCATTTCTTCTTTCTTCTTGGAAGGAGCTAATTCCATTGCTGCAGCGTGATTACTGATTTCTGAAGTATCAACTACTAGTGATGGCTCTTCTACTGGCTGCACCCCTTGTAATTCAGGATAAGCATCAGCCTTTGCAAGGATTTCTTCTTCATCAATTTCAATATCCGGTAAGGGGGCGGACTTGTCTTCTAATGCAATAGGGGGTGGTCCTTGGCCAGTTAATCCACCACTATCTGGAATAAATGAGTCAAGTTGTGTTGTTCCTGCTGCTAAAGTTACTTCTTTGGCAAGTCCCTCAGAAGCAAGCCCCATCTGCATAGCATTCCAATTGACAGATTGCTTGAATCGATTAACTTGCTCTGTAGCATTAGCGTAGAAGTCCCTTTCAGAGGGGTCATGTCGAGACCAATCCAGATTTGCTAGGTCTTGTCCTTGCGAACCACCTTCTGTTCGCAATGCCATGCTTGCTGAATGTTGCATCATTGCAACAAGTCTCTTTCGTGCAAGTTCAGATGCCGTTCTCCGAATGTTTGCTTGACGTTTTTGGATTGTCTGCATCTTCATCGACGGTCCGACATTTCTGTAAACATTATGGATCTCCATTTCGACAGTATCGAGTAACTGTGCGACCTTTGACCAGAAGTCCTGGCTTGGTAGTGGCATAGGTACACTTCTTCCAACTTGCTGTCTAAGTGTGGAAAAAAGTTGTTCCTCGATCTCTTTCGCCTGAGCAGGGTTGAGGAAGGTCCGCTCGGCCATGCTAAATGCCGTGGCGCGGGCCACCTATCAACCCTTCAGCCAAAATTACTGAACATCAGGGACGAAGATTCAAACCCATCAACCGTGGGTCCACCCACGGTGGACCCAGTGAGACAGGCTTGCGTGATTGTTTTTCTAATGCTACTCACCCCGTGGGCAGCTGCAGATATTGCAACATGGCAAGGGCCTTCATCCTCTCCAAATAATTCAGGCCCAGAGCCATCCAATTCAACCTATGAGGGGTTTGTTTTACCTGCAAACTCAACTATTACAGGTTCTAGTTTTGAAGTGGCTCCAAATTGGATTAATGCTGAAGACAATGGGTCGATTTGGTCAAAAGATACTCCGAGTGGCTTCTCTATTGGAGAATCTAATCAAACCTCATACCTAACTTCTAACGGTGAATTAACTCTAGCCCCAATCTCTACTTATGGCGTAATGACTGATTTCGAAACTAGTATCCCACAATTTGGAACCTGGTCTTCACATGGTGATGAATTCTGGATGCCTGTTAACCTCTCAACAGTCGCCTATGGTCCAGTAAATGCCACTAATGGATATGTTGTAGCAGGAACAAACGGTTCAATACAACCAGGCAGTGAAGGGTTCATACGCTCTCAGTTTTGGCCAGTACCAGAAGTTGTAAGATATTTCAATCTGACATTCGACAGGTGGAATTCATTTGATTTGGATGATATCGCAGAGATTCATTATTCAGTCGACAATGGAATTAATTGGGTAATAATGGATAATTGGACCGGACAGTCAACAAATTGGAATAATGAAAAATATTCTTTGGATTCACTAGTGGCAAATTCCAGTAGTATCGGATTTAGGTATTTTGTGAAAACTTCAGTTAATTCAACTACCGATGTTGGTCTATTCATTGATTCATTCAACCTTTCAAACCAAGGGGATCCTTACGGAACATGGTTCCATGGAAACTCCAGTGGAGGATATTCTGCGAATGCAGATGGGACTCTGATAATCCCAGTAAACCTTTCAGGACTTTCTGTACCTCTGGAATTAACCTACTGGTCTAATTGGGATATTCAAGGTGGGAATTCAGACAATATGCTCGTCATGATTTCTCAAGACAATGGCTCATCTTGGACGGCGATGAACCCAGTCCCCGGAGTGCCAGGTCAAGGAATCGCATCAGGTGGTGCTTCATACACTCAGCAATCATACGGTTGGAGAGAGATTCAGCACCCCTTCCCATCATGGGCATCAACCAGTCAAAATGCAGATAACATGCTGATGCAATTCAGAGTAAGAACAGATGCATCTACCAATTATGGAGGTAGTTCAATAGATGGTTGGGAAGGCATCATGATCGATGATCTACGTGCACTTTCAGGAGTTGGTACTGCTAATATGGAAGTTAGGGAACTGGGGAATTTCACGAACAATACCGGCCACTACCTGGAAACTGTGCAAGGCTATCCTAACGAGTGGAAGCATGTTGCCTGGGAAGGAAATAATGGTCCATGGTTTTCTGCAGATTCGTTTGAATCTATCCAAGAGTTACCATCGGGTTGGAGAGTTGATCAGATAAGAGGCGTAGATACTTGGGAAAGAGGGCCTATCGACAACTCCAACGGATATGGCCCGAATTCAACCTCTTGGCCTAGCGGGAATAAAGGAATGGCGATTAATCTTGATGATGAATATTCTAACAATATGTACACACACTTAGTATCACCAAATTATTACATTCCAGAGGGTTCTACTGCTAGGCTAACTTTCAGTCATTGGATATGTACTGAAACATCATGGGATGGAGGCACGATATTCACATCAGTTGATGACGGCCTAACATGGCAGCATTTCGGCAATAATATAACTGGGTTTTATGAGAGAACATCCCAAGTTAATACAAACTCTCCATTTTATGCCAAGGGCATTTTCGATGGTTCAACTGTGGCTAATGGGTGTGGAACAAACAATTCAAATCACACCTTTAGTCGTATAAGTGGAGACATCTCAGATTTAGCTGGTAATAATGTTAGAATCAGGTTTTCATTCTTCTCCGATGCTTACATCGAAGAAGATGGATGGTACATTGACGATGCTGGTATCGTAATCGACAGATTCCAGTCCAATGGGACTTGGACAAGTCCGTTAATTGATGTTGATGAATCGGGCTGGGCAAGGCTAACTGCATTATTTGAAGAGCCAGAAGGAACGAATTTGTCGGTAGACGTCCTCGACGTAAATGGAGATATAATTCCCGGTCATAGCAATCTCTCTCTTCCATTTAATTTAGACATTGCAGCATGGGAATATTCACAATTAAAATTCAAACTAAAGTTTTCTACAACCAATGAGTCTCTAACTCCTAGAGTTCATATTATACATCATGGCGCCACTGAATATTTCACTCTTGAATCTCTCAAACGTATGGACTCAGGATTACCCATATGGGTCGGAGAACCATCACTCGCTCCGCCATCTGGTGAATATTCAATCAGTATTCAAATGCCAAATTGGCGACCTTTCTCAAGTATAATTGTTGAATGTGATGGGAATATTTCAGCATCGATAACCGAAATAGCCAATCGCGTTCCAATACTGGGGCATAGTAATCAAACTCCTTCTTCGAGTAACCAAGTTAGTTTGATTGACGAGAAAGAATGCGGAGAGACTCTAATCAATCCATTCGGGCCAGCTCAACAGATTACTTTGAGCCTAGTAATTCAAGCAGGTGAAGAATTTACTTGGATCAAGTTAGAACCAGTTACTCTCCGTGCTCCAGTTAGCCCTTCAATCGACATGGGGGATAATGGCCATGTTGACTGGGCATGGGATGGAAGGTTCCACCATGTTACTGAATTACATTCGTTATCGGTTGATGGAGTCCAAATCACACTAAATGATTCCAGAGGCTTCAGTAGCATTTACTCCAATGATTTAGAATTCTCAATTTTGTTACCTGCAAAAAACATCTCATCGCTATCATGGAATTGCAGTGATCATCTCTACTGTTACAAAGGAGATATTAATTTCATCACAAATGGTTCGCAATCTCCAGTTGTGGAAGAAAATCAAATCTGGATAAACAACTCTGGATTTATGCATTACATGACAGAATACAAATTTTCGTTCTCAGCCTCTGATTCGACAGCATTCAAGTTAATCTCGTTGAATTACATTTCAGGATTTAATCATACGATTCAAATCGATACGCCATCCAACGATTTACTAACTGAAAGTCAATTAGAAAAATCAATATTGTCAGTTAGTATTTCTGCTCAAAGAGGTGGCATAAATTTCGATGGAGATATCATCCACCAACGTTCTATTATTGACGAATGGGTATCAATTCCTAGTGACACATTCAGGCCTGGTTTTAGCCAATCTGCAGTTTCAAGTCACTCTGCCATTCTCAACACCTCTGCGCTAGAAACAATTAATCTCAAGATCTCCACCAGTGCTAGTGCTATCGATACCATTGCTGAGATAACAATTGACAATCTGGCAAATGGAGGCCGATTCATTCAGAATTCAGGAGTAGGTATAATCGCTTTAGACACTGGAAACAGTAGTTGGGACGGTGAATTGGCAACATGGACATTAGAATCTAAATGGCTTCTAGATGATAATTCTAGATTATACTGGTTCGCATCCTCATCTAACTTTGAAGGTCAAGAGTTAGGCCCTGTAATGGACACCTCAGGTTCCGGCCAACACGCTGCATCGACGAATGATTTAGAAGTAATATCATTCAATGCGTGGGCCAATAATCGTTCACTTCACGATTTAGGAAATCCATTATGGCCACTAAACGTCAAAGGCGGTGAAGAGATTATTGTTGAAGGAGAGGTTAGGTACTCTGGATTGTATGGGGTCCATCCATCAGGTGCTGATGTAGATGTAGTGGTTTCTCTCTATGAAGGAGAGCAAGCAATTTCGAATATTTCTGTAAATATTAGTGCTGAAGGGTTATTCAATGCCACATTAGTAACTCCTGACCAGGGGTTAATGAGTGGCAATGAGTTGAAAATAATACCTCACTTAACACGAATTGGCCCTATACAAGACAACACTGCTAGTGATGCAACCTCACTATCGCAGCATGTATTATTCGTTCTAGACGAGTTCAATGCAGAGGTTGTGTCGCTGGAGGTAAATGCACCTGGAGGCAATCAACCAGCAGATGGTCATGTTTGGCACCCAGGGCAAGATATACCTTTGCAGGTTCACATTGTGGATGATAACGGCTTGCCTTCTACAATGGAATTATACTACAATCGAAGCGGAAGAGGCTGGGAATCGATTGACTTCCTAACCCCGATTGGTTCTACTTCGGCAATAATCGATTTACCTTTAATCGATGAAATGTCAGTACCTCTGCCCGACCAGGAAGTAGGATGGATCGATGTCTTCTTTGAAGGTAGAGATTTGTCTGGTAATGACCTTCAAGGGGGCGGCAATCAATCAAACCCATATGCTAGAGTTCATGTTCAGCCAAGATATTCAACATGGATAAGTGGTGATTCATTAGGACTTGATAAAATAGATAATTATCTATTACCGGGTAATACGCATAGCTTTAATTTCACTATTTCCGATGAAAACGGAATTGAATCTATCGACACCATACTGCTCGATTTATCGAAAGATCAGAACATGTGTGACATCCAATGGACCCCATGGAACAATCAAATCGTTCACGATGTAGGATGTTTCATCAAACCTCCAACCATAAATGCGCAGCAGAGGTGGCAAACTAACACTTGGGATGTCAGTATTAATTTCGAGTTACGTTGGGACCTGAAAGAAGATCTAGGTTCCGAAGTGAACATACCTTCACTGAAATTGTGGGATGAAAATGCACCACTAGGTGCTGGCTTTACATCGATAAATTTGTTTTCATGGGAAACTCACACAGGTATCGATTTGCGTATAATTAACGCTGAGGACAAGGTTGCTCCACTGGGAGATTTCTACAACCGTGTCTTGTACATTCACGCACAAGACATCATTGACATTGATGTCGTTGTCTTTCACATGGGCTACGATGTCCCTGCTCACAATCTTCCATTCAGTTCATATTATTCGCTGGAATTAATCGGTAATAATGGGACTACAAACTTGGTAGAATCCTTCAACAGCGATGGAACATCGTCTAGTAGAATTGTGTTAGACTCTGCCTATTATGGGGAACAAATCAAGATAATTATCGAACTTGGTTCTATTGACGGACATGATGATTCAGGAGATAGTATAGACATTGTAATTGACAACTCAACACCAGTTCTTGCAGTTTCTGATGGATATCTAGTCAGTATCGATTCCGATTCCTTGAATGCAGTACAGGTTGAAGCTACAATACAGGACGGCCATGGATTGAACAATCAATCAATAACTATGCATTGGACATATGAGAGGAAAGGTAGGTTGATTCAATCATCGATAGGTAGTGCTACTATACCTCTGCAATTCCAAAATCTACGTACTAATCTATACTCTGCAATAATAGATTTAAACACATCAAATGATTTGCAAAAGGGAGATGGGATCATAATTTGGTTTGATGGATACGATGCATCTGGTAGAGAGTTATCGGGGGTTGGTTCAAGTGATGTAGAGCCTATTCAATCAATCATTAGATGGATCGCATATGAGCCAGAGTTAGGAAACATCATAGCGACTCCATATCGACCAATGGTAGGAGATATTGTTTCCATTGATTGTACTGTTTCCAATATCGGTTTGCTTGATGGTGAATCTAGCATGACACTATTTGATGGCGATGGCAAGGTAATTGAAAGGCTGAATTTCACATTACTTGTCGATATGCAATTTACTCACACATTCGAAGTTGAAGCTTGGACAGATGGTGATTTAGGCCTTCAAATTCAAATCGACGGCCAAGAGAAGGTGCCCGTTCCAATTTCTAATGTTCTAACTCGAACCGACGACTCATCGAACTCACAAGCAACATTGCTTGGTCTATCGGTTTTGTCAGTTTTCATTGCTGGTTTGTTGTTAATCGTGGCCAATTCTCGACGCCATAATTTGGCTTCTTTTGATGAGGAAGAATGATGTTTGATGAACTCGGCGGGGGGTCTGTAGCCGGAGTACCCGAGTGGTCAAAGGGGGCGCACTCAAGATGCGCTGCGAAATGCTTCGTAGGTTCAAATCCTACCTCCGGCATCTAATCAAAATATGATGAAAATGTTCATTCAACAATCAATGTTGATATTGAGTACATTGATTTCATAAATCCCAAAGGTAATTACAAAACCAGTAATTTATATTAGTGCGTCCATAGACCGACGCTCATGAATCACCGTACTGCAAGCAACCAACGCAAGGTTCGAGTTAGTAATACAAACCGTCCTAAGAAAGTTAAGCCAAAATCACCTGTTCAAATAAAAGCAGTCCAGGTTGAAGAAGACGAATCATGCCAGATTCGTGGCTGTGGCTGTGGAAATTAATTACCACACTAAATTTTGCAATAGTTACAACTGAACTCTAATCAGTAGTATTCTAGACTGGAGTTCCAATGAACGGCTCGTCTATGTCTAATTGAAGAATATACAAACCTGTGGATATACAAGATGCGTATATTCTTCCCTCGTGGAATTCAACAGCCCACAGGAATGGAACCCATCCGAAATCGTAGTATTGGCTACCCAGTGGAGTTCCATCCGCATCACCAGATGGTAGGTAGTAGCCAACGGTTGCTTCTAAATGGATATCGATTCTGTCTGTTGATTCCGGAGCAATCAATGTCTCTACGTCTACAATCCATAACCCTGCATGGTAATGTGAGATGTACAGTCTTCCATCCCAACTTCCACCGTGTGATTGATCTGTTTCTTCTGTAGTCTCAAAATAACCGCTATCGAGGTTGTGTGGGCTGAATAAAAGCCATTCATCTTCATTTGGGTCTAACTCACAACTAGCACCGAAGCAATGGTCTTCAGCGTAAGGAATTTCCCAGTCTCTAGTCATTGTAATTTCAAACTTGAAGTTACCATTTTCCATCGAATATTCGGTCGTGTCTAAGAAGTATACAATTCCAGTACCTTCATACAAATCTAGACATTCAACTGCTGCTGTGACGTAATGTCGTGGCTCGTCTCCCAATCCAAGATGGGATACATCAAGCATAGTAGGGAATGGTTCTGCATAGTGAATGTAAGACACACGTCCACCATTTTCATTACCTGTTGTACCACTATCAGGTTGCCCATCTTCATCCAAATCTAGGAAATCCATCCATGATCCTACTTCTGGTGCTCGCCAGCGGCACATGATTGGATTACCTTGGCCTGCCTTGCAAGTAGTTGCCATTGGAAGATACAACTCAGGAGAGTTTGTTGGATGTGGTACGTTGGTAACATCTCCAATTCTTAGGCCTGCTTCCCAGTATGAGCCATAAACGAAAGTTCTGCCATAACGAGGATCGTTTTGGTCTTCTCCTGGCCATGTTTGAACAGTCATGTCGTGTATGTATATCCAGCCGCCACGAGTTGTTTCCCAAGCAACTTCATATTCTCCGACTTTGATAATTGTATGACCTTGGCCGCTAGCTGGGACTCCCTGCAATGTTCGAGAAGCACTGCCTTGCAGATTTAGATGAGCGATGGTTACTCCTCCACATGCTTCTCCAATAGCAGAATTACACTGCTCATAATCGGGGTTTGCCACGAAAATGTACCACTCGTCATCAATCATGTGAGGATAGAGGTTGTGTGGTCCACTAGGGTGATCTGCATCATACCAAGAATCAACGTAGACTGGGTTCGTCTTATCTGTGACATCAATCAATACAACAGACACTTGAATTGGGTCACTCCAGTCACCAACATTCGGGTCAGCATATCCTGAATCCACCAACTGGTTTTGTAGGATAACATACTCATTCCCGTTATATTCTAGGTATTTTACATCGAGAACTTGAGTGTTAGGATCATTATAGACACCCATTACTTGGGGGTCAGATGCATTGGTGACATCGACTATGTGCATATCGTTCCAACCCGCTTGATAGGAGTATACTCGGCCGTCAGGTGAACGCGCAACTGAAATCTCTGCATTGCCTGGAGTTGTTAGAGGATTGAAGGCCAACTGCTCAATATTGTCAGTCCCAGCAACGTGTTGGCTTGCGTTCATGTGGTCGTGACCTTCACCTTGGAACAGAGGGTCTCCTGCATGGAAATGCGGCGCCTGTTCAGGTGAATCTGATACAGACTCATCTCCTGAAAGTACCAGTACGGTTAGCGAGGACAAAAAAAGTGTCGCAAATAATGCCAACGCAGGAAGTTTGCCGTCCATGATTGTGCGTAAACATCTTCCGTATTGTATTTATTCTCTAAACGGGTGGAGGAAACTATGCGCTTCCTATTTGCAGGGCTGGTTATCTTGATGCTTGCCACGCCTGTAGTCGGGCATGAGTTATCGGTATACACTGTAATTGTGAATAGCGAAGGGGCATACCCTGCCGACGTTCCAAACGGCTCGCTTAAAGAGGGCGATGCAGCATGGTTTTGGATGAAAGATTCTTCCGAAAACGCAACTATGGTTGTAGAACTTGAGAAAGACGGAGCGACTCTTAGATCTCCTACTCTTCAATTCGAATGTGAGTTAGATGAAAATGGAACAGTAATCGATGAAAGCTGCAAGAACAGATTCGATTATACCTTCAATCAATATAATTCTGCAGGATTATGGAATATTACGTTCTTGAAATATGTTAACGAAACCTTGGTTGAAACAATCAATGGTTCAGTAAACATTGAAGCAGATATTCACAACAATGAGACAATCGTAGAAGAGAAATCTTCTACAAAAAAGGATTACCTTTCTAGAGAATATATTGCGGGTGGAGTGGCAGCAATATCATTGGTTGCTATGGTAGTAATTGCAAGCAATCCAAAAGGAAATTCAACCTTTTCAGAAGAAGAGTGATTCAGTTATTCAATACGAGTCTGTATAGGCCAACACAGTCCAGGTGTATTTTTGTACACTGTTGCTTTACATTCTATTTGATACTAACAGGACAAGTCAAATTCCCACCACTAAAGGCCGGTAGGAAGCGTAACTTGAAGGCAAACAAGTGAAGCGCAACCCATGGAGGCTGACTGCCCGCTATCTCAACAAGAGCAGAGGTGGCTTAATGACGGTATTACCAAGTTCAATACAGGTCGCTACTGGCATGCTCATGAGGACTGGGAAGAGATGTGGAAGTCACTCAAGGTGAGAGAAGTTGAGCAGCGATACGTCCTAGGAATCCAAGGGCTCATCCAAATGACAGCTCTGATGTTCCAATACGAGCGACAAAAACCCCAAGGAATCATCAAAATGTGGAGTAAATTGACCGACAAAATAGGCACGCCTGAATCACCTTTGTTCGAGGAGTTATGGAGTGTCGACATTTCCAAAGTGCTTCATGATGTTCTTCCTTTTCATGCCGATGCCACCGCTGATGAGCCCACGTGGAGTCTCAATCCGAACACAGTTCAAATCTGACTGAGGAATTGAGGAATATTTTTCAATTAGCATGAAGCTAATTCCCAGTATTGGTGGTAGCAGCACATCTAATCCATTCGATATAGAACCCAAAAAGTGTATGAGAAGATGCCCTTTTAGTCTCATAATTTATACCACTAAACATGTTGGTAAGGGTATGCCAGTAGACCTTCGATGTCCTTTTTTGAGCAACGTGAGAATGGGTGTAAATGTTGTCCAACAAACTATTGGGTTTAATCAGCCATTAACTGAAAAAAACTCTCATGCGGCCATGTCCCAAAAGAATGCACAGGCATTCCATCCATGGTGGTAGTTTAGCGTGCATCGTAAGAACTTCGGCCGCAACCAGGTGCTCCAGCCCTCGGCAGCATATACTCCTGTTAGCGAGCAGGAAGTACTGGAAATTCTCGACCGGCACCAAGGTCAGAGTATCCGTGCCGTAGGGAGATTGCATAGTTGGAGCAAGGCCATACTAGGCGATGGTGTACAACTGGACCTGCGTCGTTTGAACGATGTATTACTCGAGCCAGATGGTGATCAGTTTGTTGCTACTGTTGGAGCGGGTTGTCAAATCAAGCGCCTTCTAAAAGAACTGAATCGCGGCGGGGCGACCCTACATTCACTTGGTCTAATCGATGTACAGACTATTGCGGGGGCTATCTCCACTGGCACTCATGGTTCGGGACGCCACAGTATGTCGCACTATGTCGAAGAGGTCAGGCTGGCAAGATATGACGAATCTACTGGAAAGGCGTTCATCGATGTGGTTAGTTCTGGGGATGAATTGTTGGCAGCTCGTTGTTCACTAGGTTCACTCGGGATTATTCTGTCCGTGAAAATTAGTTGCCGCGCGCAGTACAACGTACAGGAGCATTTCACCGAGGCTCCAAGATTGGAAGACGTCCTGAATGCAGAAGAATCGTATCCACTCCAGCAGTTTTACTTCATCCCTTGGCGCTGGTCATACTTTACCCAACACCGTTGCGAGGATACTGGTAAACGTTCTTTCTTTGCCAAAATGTATCGTCTCTACTGGCTGGGAGTGATGGATTATGGTATGCACCTCAAGATATTGTTCCTAAAACGTGTTTTGCGGAGCCGACGCATGATTAGGTTTAGTTTTCGCCGCGTGGTTTCTTTATTCCTTATCCGCAAGTGGAAAGTCACAGATCGCTCCTCATCCATGTTAGTAATGAAACACGAGGCATTCCGGCACATTGAGATTGAATTATTCGTACCTCGAGACCAGTTGCCTGAAGCACTCAGGTTTACCAAAGAAGTCATCGAGGTTGCAGGAAGTAAAAACACTACATTGTCAGAGCTTAACCAGAATCGAATTAATGATTTAGGTATGCAAGATGACCTGAAAGAACTTCAAAACCAGTACTGCCAACACTACCCGATTTGCGTACGAAGGGTACTTCCTGATGACACATTGATTTCAATGGCTAGTGGTGAAGACCAAGACTGGTATGCAGTGAGTTTCATCAGTTACGCAAAACCAAAACGTAGAGCTGGGTTTGATCTATTTTCTAGGTTTATGGCCAGGAGTATGTCGCAACTATTCCAGGCTCGTCCTCATTGGGGCAAAATTAGTCCCCTAGAAGCCAGTGAACTGGCGGCTCTCTATCCTAAATTCGATACTTTCCGTACTGTCAGCAAAACGCTTGACCCGCAAGGTGTATTCCAAAATGAATGGACAACTGCGTTGCTAGATTCGGATGATTAGCAATGGTGTGAATGAAGAGGAGGTTATCTGGTGCTGAAATATATCAAATATTATATTCCAGCAATAACAGGTATTTTGGCCATTGTGTTTTTTTTAATGGGTGAAAACTACCCGACTTATTTTTGCATAAGTTGGTCATTATTTCTTATCATTGGAGATTATGTTTTGCCTAGAGATAAGGAAATACAACATTTTTCCTATCCAAATGTTTTGAATTTCTCGATATACGTAAACTTACCAATATTATTCTGTTTGATATTCTTGATAATATCTATTTTCAGTAATGAAAACCCTAGTTGGTATATCGATGGATTAAATTCACAGCTCAATATTGATTTTATCCAAATTAAAGAATCTTTTACTCTAATTGATAAAATCGCTTTGATATTCCAAACCACTTTATTCGTGGGTATACTTGGAACAGTACCTGGCCATGAGTTAGTCCATAGGAAGAAGAATAAATTTGACATGTTCATTGGAAACTGGCTACTGGCGTTTTCATGGGACTGTACCTTCGCTATCGAGCATGTTCACGGTCACCACAAAGATGTGTGTTTAGATGAGGACCCTGCCTCCGCAAAAAGAGGTGAAAATATCTATTTATTTATCTTAAGAGCCACTTTACAAGAACAAATAAGCGGGTGGAAAATAGAATCAGAGCGATTGGAAAGAAGAAATCACAACCTTTTCAGTATTCATAATAGAATGATTGTTGGATACTTCAGAAGCCTAATTATAACGGTTGCAGCGTTTATTTTTGGTGGGATAATAGGGATGTTGAGTTTTCTCTTGTGCGCTTTCTTGGCCAAATTACTTTTGGAATCTATAAATTATATTGAGCATTATGGCCTAGTAAGAGAAAGAGGGACGCCTGTGAAAATGAGGCACTCGTGGAACTCTAATCATTTGCTAAGCAGCATTTACCTATGCAATGTAACAAGACATTCCGACCATCATAGATCTGCAAGTTTGAAATTCTGGGAATTGCATCCCTGTCATGAAGATGCTCCTCTATTGCCGTATGGATATTTATCGATGTTATATCTGCTATTGGTTACGCCATTTATTTACAACAAAATAATGGCTAAAGAATTCATTGACTGGGATCAAAACTATGCCAATGAATACGAGAGAAATTACGTAATGCAATGACCACCTCATCAGGAAAAAGGAAATACATCACTAGTAATCGTGTTTCTATTTTTTGTCGGGAACATCTAGAAGTATTACAGTAATATGCGATGTATATGGCTCAGAGAATCTTTTGTATAATTTTGATTCTATTGGTATCGCATTTGCCAATAATGGAATCAGCATCTGCACAAATCGTTCCTGCAATTAATCTTGAATGTCAATCGGTTCACCCATCTGGTAATCTTGAACTATATGTTTCAAACAATTCATCTGGTAATGTAAGTGATTACGCAGAATGCACTGTTTCTAATCCTAATTTGTATCAGGAAAAAATTAGAATTTTAATTTTATCCGGTCCACTCAATCAAGAAGGTCCTGCTGACTTTTACGTTGAAGCAAATAGTGAAGTTGATTTTCAAGTGAAAATTACATTGGATGTGCCTAATGGCTACCAAGGTGAGGGTCAAACCAGGGAAATCACGATTATTGCCGAAGTACTGGAAGCGAATGGAGTGCCGCCTCCTCTTTACACCTCTTCAGAATCTGAACTATTAGTGGACATCATAGTGTATGAAGAAGCCCAGGAAACTGAAACGGTAATTTCTGAGAAATCTGACGACGACAAATCGTTGATTTATGCAGGTTCCGGGGGAGCTATCCTACTGCTATTGATATTGTTCATTTTCGTTAAAAGACGCAAATAAATACCTTTAATTTAGCAAATTCCTCTTGCGTAATCCGATCTTTCAATGGGTACCCATTGAAACACCCCCTGTTTTAGAGGGCTTTCAGAGCGAACTTTGTAACGATAAAAAATATAGGCTAAACTACTAATCGTTTTCTATGGCTGATATCACTACACCAGTTTTGAATCTCAAATCGTTAGAAATCGATGAAACAGGTGACTCTGGAGTTAATATCCATCTGTCGGGAGTCGCTCCTGGAATTATCAACAGTATTTTGAGATTGATGAAAATTACAGGAACAACAGATTTGAGAATGAATGCATCATATCTTGAATTACGTTCTGGTAGTGCTAGTGGACAACGGAGTTGGTTTGTTCCGACTGGTAGTTTATCCAGTGTCCAAGGTGGATATAGAAAGGATATTTCAGCAATTTTTATTGGAATTTTATATATAAATTACAGTTTAGGAGACAAAATTTTAGCGTATAATACCCCTTTTTCATCCTTTATTTGGATGTCTTTTCTATCAATAGCAGCTACATTTTTGGGACTTTTATTGTCTGCTAGTCTCGCCACAGCCGAAAAAGTAATGACCATTGTTCCAATCGTGCTTATCCCGCAGATAATGCTTGCTGGATTAGTCGCAAAAATAAGTACTCTTCCAGTAGAAATTATTAGCTACTTAACATTCACACGTTGGGGAACAGAAGGCTTTAGTAACATTCAAGATGAAGTGGTCGTTTCTACTTTAGAAATTGAGTATAGAGCTTCAAATGCTATCGAAGAATTAAAAAATCAATTTTTAAATTATATTCCTACAAATCAAGAGCTAACGGCAACTTATAAAGATCTCTGTAATTTTTTTCAAATTGCCTATGGAGAAGGGGTTGATCAAGTATATGTTTTAGATTTTGATCGTTTTTGTGAACGCTATAAGCGCAACAGACGTAAGACATTACATTGCTTAGAACAATTTGATCGTGAAGGGATTCTTTCTTTAAATACGATTAAAGAAAAGTATATAAGAATGGAGGCAAAGTGTTCTTCTACTCAAGCTACAGCTTTTATTGGGGAGCAAACAACGGATGCCAAGGTTTTGGAATTTTTAATGCGGAAGTACCCTTACTTTTTCACCGAAAGCACCCTTGTGGACCCTTCTAAAGTATGTACTACTCTTGCACTTTCAAAAGATCGGTTTTACGCTGCATTAGAGTCTCTTCAACAATTAGGCTATCTGAGGTATTCTGTACCGAGCGCCCACTTTTATATAATACCTCAAACCCCCAGAGAAGATCAGTACACTTTAAAGCCTGTTTTGCAAAATGCAAAAATTCTTTTTGAACAAAAAAAAGTAAAAATTGATGCAATGATTTCTTTTACTCTCAATACGAAGTCATGTAAACGCAATCTGATTTTAAGCTATTTTGGCAATACAGTTCATGGCGTTTGTAAAAAATGTTCTTCTCCCTCATGCAGACAAGAATTAGATTCTGAGCAGGACTTTGAAAGTAAGTTAACGCGTTTGTTGAAAGCACAGCCTCATTCTATTCAGGAGTTAAAACAAAAGTTGTATTTTGAGCCTTTGGCCCTGCAAATAGTGTTAGAAAACCTATTGAATGATCAAAAAATTAAACAAAATCAATCTCAAAAATACTATTGGACACATGAATAAAAAACAGACTCTTCCCAAGATTATATTTTATGGAACCCCTGAGTTTGCTAGATTTTGTTTAGAAAAATTGGTTGTAGAGGGCTTTCCCATTCTTGCTGTAGTTACAGCACCCGACAGAAAAGCAGGTAGAGGTAAAAAAATGAATGCGTCTGCAGTTAAGGTTTATAGCGAGGAACAAAACCTACCCCTTTTACAACCTGAAAATTTAAAAGATCCATCTTTTGTCGCTGCCTTA